>Ga0189286_100037_pt1 | contig 116284 bp, 104 predicted proteins | sample UW69minimetaG_FD_130330 | JGI IMG/M metagenome (GOLD analysis project Ga0189286, IMG submission 130330) | Marine microbial communities from the Costa Rica Dome - UW69 mini metaG | ecosystem: Environmental > Aquatic > Marine > Oceanic > Photic zone | place: Costa Rica: the Eastern Pacific... | reverse complement strand
CACCTTCTGTGAGGTGCTGTCCTTTGACAAACCGGTGGTGATTGTGCCGCGCACACGCCCCCGCATGGAGCAACATATCCGCGCCAGCCGGGCCGAGAGCCTTGGCCTTGTGCGCATGTTGGACGAGCAGCGTGACGGCTTCACGCCACAGGCGATGATCGCCGCCATTCGCGCGCTGCCGGATCAGCCGAAACCAAGCCACGCCTTTGTGCCCGGTCTGCTGGACGGGTTGGACGTGGTCTCCGAACGTACTTTGGCAATGCTTGGCGTTGCCCGATCTCAAGGCGCTGCATGACTTCAGAAAGACCTAAGGTGGCGGTGGTGGTCAAAGGATGGCCCCGCCTGTCAGAGACCTTTATTGCGCAGGAAATTGTGGCCCTGGAAGAGACAGGATACGACCTGTCGATGTGGTCCCTGCGCTTCCCTACCGACAAAAAACGCCACCCGCTGCATGAGCGTTTGCAAGCGCCGGTGCATTATCTGCCGGAATATCTGCACCAAGAGCCGCTGCGCGTGCTCAAGGGTGTTTTTGCGGGACTGTTCAAGAAGCGTTTTTGGACCGCTGTGGGGGCGTGGCTCAAAGACCTGCGCCGCGATGTGACCCGCAACCGCGTGCGCCGGTTTGGGCAGGCCTGTGTGCTGGCGCGGGAGCTGCCGGACGACATTGATCTGCTCTATGCGCATTTCATGCACACGCCAGCCTCGGTGACGCGTTATGCGGCGATCATGCGCGACATGCCGTGGTCAGTGTCGGCCCATGCCAAGGACATCTGGACCTCACCTGAGTGGGAAAAGCGCGAGAAGCTGCAAGACAGTACCTTTGGCGCGGCGTTCCTGGCGACCTGTACCAAAGTCGGTGCGGATCATTTGGCTGAGTTGGCGGACAGGCCAGACCGGGTTGAACTGGTTTATCACGGCTTAGACCTGACCCGTTTTCCAGAGCCACCGACTGAACGGCCTGAGGGCGGCGGTGTTCGCTTCCTGTCGGTGGGACGTTTGGTGGAGAAGAAGGGTTTTGACCGGCTAATCTCTGCCTTGGCGCTTTTGCCCAAAGACCTCGACTGGCATTGGGAGCACATTGGCGGTGGTGGCGATGGCAGCCTGTTGAAAGTACAGGCCGAGACGCTTGGTGTGGCCGATCGCATCACCTGGCGTGGGGCCTGTGATCAGCCCGAAGTGATTGAAGCGATGCGGGTGTCCGACGTGTTTGTTTTGCCAAGCCGGATCGCCGAAGACGGCGACCGTGACGGTCTGCCCAATGTGCTGATGGAGGCGGCCAGCCAGAAGCTGTGCCTGTTGTCCACGCCGGTGTCGGCCATTCCGGAATTCATCACTGATGGCGAGCATGGCGTGTTGTCCAGTGATGCGCCCGAGGCGCTGGCGGGGGCGATGGAGCGCTTGGCGCGCGATGCGGAGTTGCGAGAGACCCTGACCGAGGCGGCATACGGTCGGCTGACGGCGCATTTCCTGATGCAGCCGGGCATTGCCCAGCTCGATGCGCGCCTGCAAGCGACTGCAAAGCAGGCCTGATCCGATGGGGCCAATTGGGTTCTATGCCCCTCTCAAATCACCGCATCACCCGGTGCCGTCTGGCGAGCGCCAGATGGCCCGCAATCTGATGCAGCTGCTGACGCGTAATGGCGTCGCACCCAAACTGGTTTCTGAGCTGCGCAGCTTCGACAAACGCGGCGATGGTGCGGTGCAGGCGGAGTTTCTGGCATTGGCTGAGGCGGAGACTTCAGCACTGATTGCACGAGGGCGGGACGAGGGCTGGGCTCTGTGGGCGACCTATCACAGCTATTACAAAGCCCCGGACTTGCTGGGATCCGCGGTGAGTGCGGCGCTGGGTATTCCCTATGTCTCCTTTGAGGCCACCCGGGCGAACAAGCGCCTTGGCGGGCCTTGGGATAGCTTTGAGCAAAAAGCACAGGCGGCCTGTGATGCGGCGGATGTGTTGTTTCACTTTACGGGGCGAGATGCGGTGGCGTTGCGGGACCATCTGAAGGACGGGCAGAAACTTGTGCATCTGCCGCCGTTTTTGGCGCAGGACGTGTTGCCAGCCCCGGCGCGGCCGGATGCGCCGAGCATTCTGGTGGCGGGTATGATTCGCAAGGGCGACAAGCTGGCGTCATATCGCATCATCGCGGAGGCCTTGGGGCATCTAACCGGCGACTGGCAGCTCGAGATTGCCGGAGATGGGCCGTGTCGTGCTGAGGTTGAGGCGCTGATGGCCCCCTATGGGGATCGGGTGCGATTTTTGGGACAACTGGACGCCACGGAAATGGCGCAGGCGTACGAGCGCGCGCGCGCCTTTTTCTGGCCCGGCGTAAACGAGGCCTTTGGTATGGTCTACCTGGAAGCGCAGGCGCATGGCGTGCCGGTTGTGGCACAGGAGCGCCCCGGTGTGCGCGATGTGGTCACGCCTGAGGGCTTGGTTTCCGAGGCAACCCCAGAGGCGCTTGCAGCGGCGCTTTTGACGGTGTTGAATGACGACGAAACCCATCGGCAGCGGGCGCAAGAGGCGCGGGATTTGGTGCAGCATCACCACCTGCTCCCGGCCGCCCGGCAGACAGTGTGGGAGGTTCTGAACCCATTGATGAAAGAGACATGATGATCCGATTGGCCATGCTGCGGCACGGACACACCCATTGGAACCGCGCCGGACAAATTCAGGGGCGCACGGATATTCCTTTGGACGATGAAGCGCGTGAAGGACTGGCAGAGTTCAAACTGCCCACCGGCTGGGAACCCGCCGATCTGGTGGCAAGCCCGCTGCTGCGCGCACAAGAGACGGGCGAGATCGTTACCGGGCGCAGACCCGCGGTTGTCGACGCGCTCATCGAGATGGATTGGGGTGACTGGGAAGGCAAAAAGGGCGTGGAGCTCAAGGCTGATCCCAACAGCGGGTTTCGTGACATCGAACAGTGGGGCTGGGACTACCAGCCACCCGGCGGTGAAAGCCCGCAGATGGTCTGGGACCGCTTGGCCCCTTGGCTCTTTGGCCTAAAGCGGGATTGCATTGCGGTTTGCCACATCGGCATCATACGGATGATTTTGGCCAAGGCCCACGGCTGGGATTTTGACGGCCAGGCCCCGTTTGCGGTGAAACGCAACCGGCTGTTTGTGGTGGAAATTGAGGGGGATACGGTTAAAGTCGCAGACCCTGATATTGTGCGATTGGAAAGGCGCAGCGCATGAAAGTTTTGATCGCTGTTACCCATCTTCTGGGCACCGGGCATCTGTCCCGCGCCCTGACACTTGCCCGCGCGTTTACACGCGAAGGTCATGAGGCTGTGGTGCTTTCAGGCGGGATGCCGGCAGAGCATCTGGACAAGGACGGCATTGCATTGGTGCAGCTGCCGCCACTGGCCTCGGACGGTGTGGACTTTACCAAGCTGTTGACTGAATTGGGCGTGGAGGCGGATGCCGCCTATCTGGCCAAACGTCAGGCGATGATGGTGAAAGCGGTTGAGGACATGGCGCCAGATGTGGTGATCACCGAGCTCTTCCCCTTTGGTCGGCGGAGTCTGTCGGCGGAGTTTGAGGCACTTTTGGAGGCCGCGAAATCCTTGTCACAGCCAGCGTTGGTGCTGGCCTCGGTGCGCGATATCCTTGCGCCCCCGTCGAAAGCCGCCAAAGCCGCGCGTGCACGCGAAGTGATCAAACAGTTTTACGATGGCATTTTGGTGCACGCCGATCCAGAGCTGACCAAGCTCGATATGAGTTGGCCCTTGACCAGCGATGTGACGGCGATGCTGCGCTACACCGGCTATGTCGCTCCGCCCGCGCCACAACCGCATCCGGACAGCGCAGGTGCCGGTGAAATTGTGGTCAGCGCCGGGGGCGGCTCGGTCGGACAGGCGCTGTTTGAATGTGCGATCAAATCCGCCAAACGCAGCCCCTTGCGCTGGCGCTTGCTGGTGGGCGGCGCCAATTCCGAGGCGCGGATTGCGGAGCTCAAAACGCTGGCGGATGATCCGATGATCAAGATTGAGCCGGTGCGGTCTGATTTCCGGCAAATGCTGCACCATGTGACCGCTTCGGTTAGCATGTGCGGCTACAACACCGCGCTGGATGTGTTGCAAACCGGCGTGCCAGCGGTGTTTGTGCCGTTTGATGATGGCGGGGAAGTGGAGCAGACCCTGCGTGCCCGCGCCCTGTCGGTGCAGTCCGGCATCGAAGTGTTGAGCGCCACCGATCTGACCCCGCAAAGCCTGATGGCAGAGATCAAACGTGTGGCCTCCAAAGACCGCCGCAGCCCGTCTGGCCTGCGCATGAATGGCGCAGCAGAGAGTGTGCGCATCGCGCAAGACATGCTGGCGGAGCTGCGCGGGTGAGGATTGATTGGACGCCGCTCCGGACGGAACTGGCGCAGTGGCGCGCGGGCGGGCTGGAGCTGCCCTTTTGGTGGCGCGATGATGATGCGATTGCGCCGACTGAGGCGCTGGATCAGCTTGCGTCGTTGAGCACGGCAACAGAAGTCCCAGTGCATTTGGCGATCATACCCAAAGACGCGACCGAGGCTTTGGCGCAGGACTTGGCGACGTGCTTTGTACCGGTTGTGCATGGCTGGTCCCATGTCAGCCACACGCCGGAGGGTGTGAAAAACGCAGAGTTTGGGGTGGGGCGCCCAGCCAGCGCGGCACTGGCGGATGCGTCTCAAGGCCTTGCGCGACTTCGCGCCCTGTTTGGCGACAAGTTGGCGCCGATGTTTGTGCCGCCGTGGAACCGGATTGCGCCCGATGTTGTGGCCGGGCTGGCCGAGGCTGGTTTTGACGCAGTGTCGACCTACAATCCACGCAAAACCGCCTTGGCCGCCCCCGATGTGGCGCAGATCAACACGCACATTGATCCGATTTTTTGGCGCGGACACAGAGGGTTGGTGGATGTAGAGACATTGATGTCTCAAGTAGTCACGCTGCTGCAAGACCGCCGCACGGGTCAGACGGACAATCACGAACCCCTGGGATATCTCACGCACCACCTTGTGCATGACGCCGATATCTGGGAGTTTTCGCGGCAGTTTTTGCAGGAAATTTGCGAAGGGCCCGTGCGGCTTTATCGCCACGATGGAAAGGGCATTTCATGAGCCGTTTGAACAGCATGATGCGGCGCTTGGCAGCGCAGGCCGATGGGCTGGAGTGGGGCAACACCATGGTGGACAGCCTCCAGGGCGATTTCCTCGACATGGGGCTCGGCAATGGCCGCACCTATGACCACATTCGCGAGATTGCCCCGGAACGGCGCATCTGGGTGATCGACCGCGCGTTGAACTGCCACCCTTCCTGTGTGCCGCCGGAGGAGGATTTCCTTCAGGGGGAAGCCGAAGAGATGCTGAAGAAGATGGCGACGGACGGCACCAAAGTGGCCATGGCGCATTATGACTTCGGCTTTGGCGACAAAGAAAAAGACGTGGCCGAGGCGGCGCGGCTGTCGGCAATGATCAAAGAGATCATGTTGCCCGGCGGCGTGCTGGTCTCTGGTCAGCCGCTGGTTGGCTTTGAGGAGGTGCGCGGACCAACAACCGTGGCGCCGGAACGATATTATTTCTACAGAACATAAAGACGCGCCCGGTCAGTGACCGGGCGTTTTTCATTGTCTCAGTGCCTGAAGGCTTAGTCCAAGCCGATGATGTGCTGCTCGCCCCGCTGGCGCGCCAGAGTCATTTGTTTCTGACGTTCCCGGAACCGCTCTTTGTCGTTTTCCGAATACTCGCCAACACATTGGTGGCAGCTCACGCCCGCCTCATACTCCGGACGCTCCTGATCTGCCGGTAGGATGGGGCGACGGCAGGCATGGCACAACAGGTGCGGGCCTTCTTTCAGCCCGTGGCCGACGGACACACGGCCGTCAAACACAAAACACTCGCCATCCCAGGTGCTCTCTTCCTGTGGCACCTCTTCGAGGTACTTCAGAATGCCACCTTTCAGGTGATAGACGTCTTCCACCCCCTGGCTCATCAGGAAGTTGGTGGATTTCTCACAACGAATGCCACCGGTGCAGAACATCGCCACCCGTTTGTTGTGAAAGCGCTCTTTGTTTTTTTCCCACCACGCCGGGAATTCGCGGAATGTCGCGGTCTCCGGATCAATGGCGCCCTGAAAGGTGCCAATTGCCACTTCGTAATCATTACGCGTGTCGATGGTGACCACATCCGGTGATTGGATCAGCTCGTTCCAGTCCTCCGGGTTCACATAGTTGCCCACATGCGCCCTTGGATCGACATTGGGCTGGCCCAGCGTCACGATCTCTTTCTTGAGTTTCACCTTCATGCGCGGGAACGGTTTTTCCGCCGCGGTGCTCAGCTTCCACTCGAAGTTGGCGCAACCCGGCAGATTTTGGATGTAGCCAATCACTGCATCAATGCCGTCGCGTGGCCCGGCAATGGTGCCGTTGATGCCCTCATGGGCCAACAACAAGGTGCCAGTGATGTTGTGCTTCTGACAAAACTCCAGAAGAGGCGCCCGCAGGGCCTCGTGGTTGTCAAAAGTGGTGAAGTGATAGAGAGCGCAGACTGTAAACATAGCGCCCCATTACGCCTATTTTATAGGTCTATCAAGACTCAGCCCCCTGTGGCGTTTTGTCAGAGGAAGGTGCTGATCCCGCCCCAGAGCAGGCGCAGCGCAATCAGGATCAGCAACACGTTGAGCACCTTGTGAAATCCGTGGTCGCTCATCCGGCCCAGCACATGTTTGCCCACCCAGGTGCCGGCCGCACCACAGGCGATCAGGCCAACGATAAAGACGGCCCAAGGGGCAAAGCCAAACCCCAGCGCGGCAAACATCGCCACCTTGAGGCCGTGCTGCACCGTCATCAGGGCGGCATGGGTGGCGACATGGGTGTGGCGGTCAAGTTGCATGGTTTTCACATAGGCGGCGACAAACGGGCCGGTGGCGCCAAAGAACATGGTCAGAAAGGAAGAAAACGCGCCCGCTCCGATGGGCCATTTGCCAATCCAAGCAGGCGTCTTGCCGAGCACCACCCACAAAAGGAACAGGCCAATGCCGATCTGCACGGTCGCAGGCGGCAGGCTCACCGCCACGCTGCCGCCAATGGCCACACCGATGAGGGCACCGATGGTGAAGGCGGGCAAAGCGCTGCGCAGGATGTGGCTGCGAAACATGGTGGCGCGCACGGCGTTAGAGCCCAGCTGCACAACGCCATGTACGGGGATGAGCGCCGCTGGCGGCAGGATCACGGCGGCGACGGCCAGAAAGATGGCGCCTCCACCAATGCCTAGCGCGGCCGTCATCAAAGAGGTGGCAAAGCTCACTGCCAGAAGGAAAATCGCATGGGCTTGGGACAGGTCTGGCGGGAGTAGGTCATCATGGCGCCACTATGAGCAGTGGGTCTCTCAGTGCAAGCTTTCTTCCGGCTTGGGCTTCTTCTTGCCAAAAATATCCCGGGGGTGCGGGGGCTGGCCCCCGCCTACGACCGCTCTGGCGAAATGCCCAACATCTCCCGTGCTTCTACCGGGCTGGCAATTGCGCGCCCGGCGTTTGTGGCGCAGGTGGCCAGCGCTTCGATCAATTGCCCGTTGGAGCGCGTCTTGTCGCCATTGGGCAGGTAGAACGTGTCTTCTACACCGGTGCGCAACATGCCGCCAAGCTCGGCGGCCTTTTGGTGGGTCTGCCAGATTTCGCTGCGCCCAATCAGCGTGGCTTGCCAGAAGCTGTCTTTCAGCAAGTAAGGCATCAAGAACTCCAGGAGGTTTGGGTCCACAGGCATGCCCGACGCTACCCCAATCACGAGGTTATACTGCGCGCGGCTGGTCATGCCGTTTTGCACATACATCGCCACCGAGCGCACGATGCCGGTGTCAAAGCACTCAAACTCTGGAATTGTGTTGGTCTCCGCCATCACATCGAGATGGTCCTGAATTTTGGACGGCTGGTTCTCAAACAACATGGGCGGCCAGGCCCATTCCCCATTGCTGCGCAGCTTGAGATAATTGAGCGAGCCGGCGTTGCAGGCGGCGATTTCGGGCTTGAGCGCGCGAATACAGTCCAGCGCGCCGGAGTAATCCGGCCCTACCACGCCGGTGGTGGCGTTGATCAGGATGTCGGGGCAGGCATCGCGGATTGCGCCAACAATTTCCGTGGCTACCTTTGGGTCCCAGCTTGGCAGGTGGCCTTTGCCTTCTTCCTGCTGGCGGAAGTGGATGTGGATCACGGCGGCGCCCGCGTCCATCGCCTCGCGCGCGGAGGCGGCGCATTGCGCGGGCGTGACCGGCACGGGGTGCTGTGCCGGATCGGTCAGAACGCCGTTGAGCGCACAGGTGAGGATGGCTTTGTCCATTTTAAACGTCCTGCCTGTGGCGGCTGCCGGGGGCGGGGGGCGTTTCTGGTGGGCCCGCAAAACATTGGGCGTTGGCCATCCAGGTCTGGGCAACCTCGCCCGTGGCGGTCAGCGCGGTATCGGCAAAGGCGCGGGTCTGAGTGACCACGGCGGCAAATTCCGCGGCGGGGCCGGTGATGCTGTTATCGCCCTCTTCGCCAAATTCCCAAGTTTCACCGGATGGTGCGGTCAGGGTGAGTCTGGGCATCGCGTCCGGCACCGGCAGGCTATGCACCTGATGGGACCAGCCAAAGGTGTTCACGCCAAGGATCACGATGTTTTTGATGCGGTCGCTGTCGGCGCGGACCTTGCCCAGTAGGTCAAACACTTCAAACCCATGCGCCCAGGTTTCCATTTGCCGGGCGGTCATAGAGGAACGTGCCGACATCGACGGGCCGACCCAGGGCAGCCGCGCCTTGGGGTCCATGTCCCGCAAGCGAGCGGCGATGTCACGCGCGGTCTCGATCCAGTGGTCGCGCAGGTCTGCGCCACGCTCGGGGATGGTTTCATTTTCATAGCTGCGCAGGGAACCGGTGGCCTTGAGTGAGGCCATCGCGCCGCCCATACGGGCCATAAACGCAGCTTCGTCAGAGGCCGAAAGGTCCGCGCCGGCGTTCCAGAAATGCAGATGCACCAACACGTCTTCTATGGTCCAGCCTTTGAACTGGGTTTGGGCGCGCAGGTCCGCATCCGAAAGGCCTGACAGAGCGTCAAACAGCACTTCGGATTCGGTGAGAAAGTCGTCAGCTTGGGTGAGGGTCATGTTGGGTCTTCCATGGTCAGGATCAGCGCGCCTTTGGACAGCTGTTGGCCCGCCTCAACGTGCAGCGCGGCGACAACGCCGTCGGTGGCGGCAGTCAATTGATGTTGCATTTTCATGGCTTCAAGCACGGCCAGCGTGTCGCCTTTTTGGACGGTGTCCCCTGCGGCCACGTTGAGCGCCACTAACAGGCCCGGCATCGGCGCGGTGAGCGCACCGGTGGCGGCAGCGTCGGTTGTGGCCCAGGGTTGCGCGCGGGTGACATGCAAGTGGTGGCCAGCGGTTTGCAGATAGAGACCGCCCGTTCCGTCAGGCGTGTGATGCGCGGTTGTGCGGTGTCCGTTGATACGCAGATCGATTGAGACCGTGTGGGTCCAGCCGTCTCCAGAAACCGTGATGTAATCTGAGCCGACCCCCGTTGCGGTGAGCAGATAGGTTTCTTCGTCGAGCAAGAGGTCCAGCGGAATGGGCAGGCCGCCGTCGCTGGAGAACCCTTCTAGCGAGGTGTCTGGCAGCAGGCTTTGCGCTTGCGCTTTAGCACTTTCGCTGCGCAGCAAAAGTGCTAAAGCAAGCGCAATGGTTTGGGACGTGATGGCGGTCTGCAGCGGGCCGTCAGGATAGGTGTCATCCAAGAACGACGTGGTGGCAGTGCCGTTTTGCACCTCGGCGTGATCAAGCAGGTCCCGCAGGAACGCCACGTTGGTGGTCACCCCCAGAACTGCGGTATTGTCCAGCGCTTGAGTCAGTGCGCGTAGCGCTTCAACCCGGGTGTTCCCATGGGCAATGAGCTTGGCCAGCATCGGGTCATAATGTGGGGAGACCTCGTCCCCACTGCGCACGCCGGTGTCCATGCGGATGGTGTTATCTGTTTTAAATTTATGGATTTTTCCAATGGAAGGCAGGAAGCCATTGGCGGGGTCTTCGGCATAGAGCCGGACCTCAATGGCGTGTCCCGTGCGTGTGACGTCCTTTTGGGAGACAGGCAGTGGCTTGCCCTGCGCGACGGAGATTTGCAGCGCCACCAGGTCAAGGCCCGTGACCGTCTCTGTCACCGGATGCTCGACCTGAAGGCGGGTGTTCATCTCAAGGAAATAGAAATATTCGCCGTTTTCATCGAGCAGAAACTCCACCGTGCCAGCACCGACGTATCCAACCGATTGGGCCGCTGCGATGGCGGCTTTTTCCATACGCTTGCGTAGGGTTCGCGTCATGCCGGGGGCGGGGGCTTCTTCAATCACCTTTTGATGGCGGCGCTGCACAGAGCAGTCTCGTTCACCCAAAGCAATTGTGTTGCCTTCCTGATCCGCAAAGACCTGAATTTCAATGTGGCGGGCGTTTTGCACCGCGCGCTCGAGGATCAGGGTATCATTGCCAAAGGCCGCGCTGGCCTCCGCTCGGGCCAAGGTGAGCGCCTCGGGCAGATCGTCCACATCCGTGACCAACCGCATGCCTTTGCCGCCGCCGCCCGCTGCGGCTTTGACCATGAGCGGCACGCCGATATCACGCGCCTGAGATAACAATGTCGCATCAGCTTGGTCATTGCCTTGATAGCCCGGCACGCAGGGGACCCCGGCGTCCAGCATATGTGCTTTGGCAATGGCCTTGTCGCCCATGATCTCGATGGCCTCGGTTGACGGTCCTACGAATACAAGACCTGCGCGTTTAACCGCGCGGGCAAAATCTGCGTTCTCAGACAGGAAGCCATAACCGGGATGAATAGCCCCGGCACCAGAGGCTTTGGCTGCGACCAAAATGGCGTCAATGTTGAGATAGCTTTCCGCCGCCGGAGCGGGGCCGATGGGGTGCGCCTCATCCGCCATGGACACGTGCAGCGCCTCTTCGTCGGCATCCGAATAGACCGCAACGGTGCGCAGGCCGAGGTCGCGCGCGGTGCGGATGATACGACAGGCAATTTCGCCACGGTTGGCAATCAGAAGGGTGTCAAACGTGCTCATGTTTACATCCTCGCCACGCCAAAGCTGTTGGGGTTGAGGTCGCGACGGCGGGCCTCGGCTACTGTGCCAAGGCATAAGGCAATCACTTTGCGGCTGTCACGCGGATCGATCACGCCATGGTCGAGCACTTTGCCGGAGGTGAAGAACGGGGAACTTTGCGCATCAAACAGGCCTTGAATGGCGGCTTCCTGTTGGGCCATGCGCGCCTCATCCACGTCGACGCCTTTGCGGGCGGCCCCGGCACGGGCCACAAGGCTCATGGTTTTTGCGGCCTGCGCACCGCCCATGACTCCAGAGCGGGAGGTGGGCCAGGCAAACAGGAAATCCGGCTGATAGGCGATGCCGCACATGCCGTAGTTGCCCGCGCCAAAGCTGGCGCCGCAGTAGAGCGTGATTTTGGACACGCCGGCGTTGGACACGGCTTGGATCATCTTGGAGCCGTGTTTGATCATCCCGGCCTGTTCATAGGCGGTGCCGACCATGTAGCCGGTGGTATTGTTGAGGAACACAAGCGGCGTGCCCGCCTGATCGCAGGCCTGAATGAAATGCGTGGCCTTGTTGGCGCCCGCCGGATCGATGGGGCCATTGTTGGCAAGGATGCCAACGGTGTGGCCGTGGATTTGCGCCTGAATACAGAGGGTTGCAGGGCCGAAATCCGGTTTGAATTCGTCAAAATCCGACCCATCGACAAGGCGGGCGATCAACTCGCGCGCGTCAAAGGGCGTGGACCAGTCAGCGGGCACGACGCCCGCGATTTCATCCACGCCAAAACGCGGTTCGTCGAAGGCGCGCGCCTCTGGTTTGGGCATATCACGGTTCCAGTCCAGCCGTGCCAGGACCCGGCGGGCTATCGCGATGGCGTGCACGTCGTCTTCGGCGAGGTATTCCACCAGACCGGAGGTGGTCGCGTGCATTTCCGCGCCGCCAAGATCGGCGTCTTTCGCGACCTCGCCGGTTGCCGCGTTCACCAAAGCCGCCCCTGCAAGCGCGGCCATGCCGTTTTTCTTCACGCCAATCACGTAGTCGGAGAGGCCGGGCATATAGGCGCCCCCCGCAGTGGACGGGCCATGCAAAACCGCGACGGTGGGCAAACCGGCCGCCGAAAGCCGCGCGAGATTACGAAACACGCCGCCGCCCAAAGCCCAATCTTCCACGCGGTAATTCATCAGGTTGGCACCCGCGCTTTCCACCAAATGCACAAAGGGTAACTTTTGGCGCAGGGCAATCTCTTGCGCGGAGAGCATGGCTTGCAACGACATTGGCGAGAGCGCCCCGGCGTTGATGCCGCTGTCATCCACAATCATCATGCAGCGCACGCCGGAGACAAAGCCAATGCCCATAAGGAATGTGCTGCCTGGCAGGGATTTCTCTGGGTCATCGCTGTCTTGCAGATACCCCGCGAGACTGTGCAGGCGCAGGAAAGGCAGGCCGGGGTCCAGCAGGCGGGATAGCCGCTCGCGTGGGGTGATCTGCCCCCGTGCGGCAAAGCGCTCCCGCCGCTGCTCAGATTTCTCTGCAGTCCGGGTTTCCAGCGCGCGCAGCTCCGCCACGGCGGCCAACATCGCATCCCGGTTTTCGCCAAACGCAGGCGCGTTGGGCGTGATCTGTGTTTTGAACGACATGGGGGCTCCTCCTCCTGAGCGGTCCCGATATTTGAGACCACTCTGAGCCGCCGGCGCGGGCGCATCAAGACAGCGTGATTGTGACGCTGCGGCCAAAGCTTGTTGTTGAGGCTTGGGCGGCGTAGGATTGGCTCATGCAAACTGTTGATCTGCAAGAAGATATCAATGCCGTTGCCGCTTGTGGCTCGATCAAAGTCTGGTCGGTTGTGGTCACCATTCTGGGCGACCTGCTGCAAACCGAGGACGCCTGGCTGTCCGGGCCGGTGTTGGACGCTTTGGTCAGTCGGCTCGGGATCAACAATCAGGCGTTGCGAGTGGCGGTGCACCGGTTGCGCCGGGATGGCTGGATCACCTCGGAGAAACGCGGACGGTTGTCGGCGCATCAATTGACGGCCAAAGGCTGGGCCGAGACCGAAGCGGTGCGTGGCCAGATCTACGGCACGGCAGATACGGCGGAGGCGGTCTGGCTGGCTGTTGGTGGTCCGAATTTGACGGCGGCGGAGTTTCTGGAGCTTTTGCCGGCGCATGCGGTTGCCTTGTCGGCGCGCAGTGCGCTGGGGACCGGGGCCGTGCGTCCCAGTGAAGAGGTTTTGCTGAGCAGGTTTACGCCGGAGCGTGTGCCGGAGTGGGCGGTCACGGCTTTGGTCCCGTCTGAGTTGGCGACGGAATATGATGCGCTGTCGGCGGCGGTCGGGCGTGTGCTTGCGCATAGCACGCCGGATGGCACATTGGAGCGCACCGCGCTGCGTTTGGTGATCTTGCACCACTGGCGGCGGTTGCGACTGCGCCATGGCGCTGTTCAGGATGCAGTTTTTCCGTCTGATTGGCCCGGCGCGCGGGCGCAGCGGTTGGTGATGCAGGCGTTGACCCGGCTGGAGCGACCAGAGGTGGCAGAGATTGAGCGGCAAGTGGCGCTGGGCTAGGCTTTTTCGAAACGGTTTGAGGCAACAGAATTAGGGCAGGATGATCCGGGGTTTGACGGATACTATGGATTGCGGAGTGCGCCGCGCATGAGCGTTTTGGCGGCGCCAGACCTGCAGGTAGCGGCCCAGGATGGGCGCGCCACTGTCCGCCTGTCAGGTGCTTTGCTGACCGAGTTTCTCGCCGACATGGAAGCGCCGTTTGCACAGGCTGCGCCAACTGAGACGCACGTCGACATAGACCTCTCCCCGCTCACCGCCTTTGACACAGGGGGGGCTTGGCTGGTCTCTCAACTGCGTGCGCGTTTGCAATCACAGGGGGCCGATGTGCAGATCACCGGCGCGGCGGATCATCTTGCATTGATCGAGACCGTGGCCACCGCAACGCCGGAAGGGACACCCCATGAGCTGCCCGAACACGGGCGTTGGGAATGGGTGGCCAATATTGGCCGTAAGCTGGTGTTCGGATGGGGTGACGCGCTGTCGTTGGTGAGTTTTCTCGGGCAAACGCTCGCCGGATTGGCCGATGTGATTGTCCGCCCGCCCAAAGTCCGCTGGGCGAGCCTGTTCACGCATATGCAGGACGTTGGTTTCAACGCGGTGCCGATTGTGGCGCTGATGGGCTTTTTGATCGGCGTCGTATTGGGCTTTCAGGGCGCAAGTCAGTTGCAACAGTTTGGCGCAGAGGTGTTTGTGGTCGAGCTGATTGGCATTTCGGTGCTGCGCGAGCTGGGCATCCTGCTGACCGCGATCATTGTGGCCGGGCGCTCCGGGTCGGCCTTCACCGCCTCCGTGGGATCGATGAAAGTGCAGCAGGAAATCGACGCGATGCAGACCCTGGGCCTTGATCCGGTGCGGGTGCTGGTGGTGCCACGGGTGTTGGCGCTGTTGATTATGCTGCCGCTTTTGGGGTTTGTCGCCAACCTGTTTGGCCTGTTTGGCGGGGCGCTGATGAGCTGGGTGAGCTTGGATGTGAACCCCGGCATGTTCCTTACCCGTCTGCATGACAACATCGCGGTGAAACACCTGCTGGTCGGCATGGTCAAAGCGCCGTTTTTTGCGCTGGTGATTGGGGTTGTGGCCTGTTGGCAGGCCTTCCAGGTGAAGGGTAGCTCCACCAGCGTTGGGCAGCGCACCACCTCCAGCGTCGTGCAGGGCATCTTTCTGGTGATCGCGCTTGATGCGCTGTTCTCGATCTTCTTTGCGCAGTTGGGGGTGTAAGTATGAGCGACACCCCAAAGCGTGACGCCATCATCAAGGTCCGCGGATTGCGCAATCAGTTTGGGCCACAGGTGGTGCATGACAATCTCGATCTGGATGTCTGGCGCGGCGAGGTACTGGGCATTGTGGGCGGGTCGGGCACCGGCAAATCGGTGTTGCTGCGCACCATTGTTGGCCTGAACAAACCGGCGGCGGGTACAATTGAAGTGCTCGGCACCAATGTGCTCACCGCGCCCGAAGAGGAGCGGCGCAAGGTCGAAACCCGCTGGGGCGTGGCCTTTCAGGACGGGGCGCTGTTTTCCTCACTCACGGTTTTGCAAAATGTGATGGCCCCGATGCGCGAACATCTGAAGCTGTCGACCAATCTGATGAAGGAGCTCGGCGCGCTCAAGATCAGCCTTGTCGGCCTGCCACAACTGGCCTGTGACAAGCTGCCCAGCGAGTTGTCAGGCGGGATGCGCAAACGGGCGGCCTTGGCGCGGGCGCTCGCGCTCGACCCGCAGATTGTGTTTCTGGACGAGCCCACAGCGGGCCTCGATCCTGTGGGCGCGGCGGCCTATGACGACCTGATTGGCGAGTTGCAGCGCAGTCTGGGCATCACCGTCTTTATGGTGACGCATGATCTGGACAGCCTTTATGCGATTTGTGATCGCATTGCGGTGCTTGCCGAAAAGCGTGTTCTGGTAGAAGGTCCCATAGAAACAATGACGGATGTCGATCATCCGTGGGTGCAGGAGTATTTTACCGGCCCACGTGCGCGGGCGGCGCAGGTCAAAGGAATTGGGGGCGCATAGGGCATGGAGACACGGGCAAACTACCTCCTGATTGGGGTGTTCGCGCTGGTCGGCCTGATCGGCTCGTTCCTGTTTGTGCTCTGGCTCGCCAAGATCGATCTGGAAAGGCAATACGCCTATTACGATGTGCTGTTTGAGAACGTTGGCGGCCTCGGAATGGCCGGAAGCGTGCGCTACAACGGCCTGCCGGTGGGGCAGGTTGTGATGCTGGAGCTGGATGACGAGAACCCTTCGCTGGTGCGGGTGCGCATCGAGGTGGGGGCCGACACACCGGTCAAAACCGACACAATCGCCAAGCTGCAAGGGCAGGGCGTCACAGGCGTGAGCTTTGTGGCGCTGTCCGGTGGCACACTTGAGGCCGGCGCCTTGCCGCAATATGGCGAAATCACCACAGAAAAGAGCGCCCTGCAATCGGTGGTCGAAGGCGCGCCGCAGTTGATGGAAAAGGCGATTGGCCTTTTGGAAAACCTGCAAGGTGTGGTCAGCGAAGAGAACACCGCTGCGGTGAATGAGCTGTTGGGCAATCTGGCTAGTGCTTCTGGTCGTTTGGACCGCACCTTGGCGGAGTTTGAAGAGTTGTCCGAAGACGTAGGTAGCGCAGCGCGCGAAATCGCCGCCTTCACCACGCGTTTGGAGGCCTTGTCGGACACGGCAGAAGAAACGTTGGTCGAGGCAACCGGCGCGCTGGGCTCCATCAAGGAGGCGGCTGAGCGCACCAAAGGCACGTTGGACAATGCCGAGAGCGCCTTTGCCACGGCAGATGGCTTGATGAAAGAGGACCTCAAAGACTTCATCCAACGTGGTGCAGATGCGGCGGCGGCGTTGGAGAATGTGGTCGAGGTGCTGGAACCGTCGGCGATTTCCGCGATGCAATCGGCGCAGGCTCTGATTGATGAACGCCTGCCTGCCCTGGTGCAACAGGTGCAGGATACGGCGGAAGTGATGGAGACCCAAATCGCGCAGGTGGGGACGGATGCGTCGAGCCTCATGGCGCGGTATGAGGAGGTTGGGACCAGCGTGCAGGCGCGTGTTGAACAGACCCAGACAGCTATATCGGCCTTTGAAACCGCCACTAATGCGGCGACCGACACGCTTAATTCGGTGCGCGTCGCCTCGGATACGGCCACCACGGTGATGAACACGGACCTGCAACCGCTGGCGGATGAGGCCACGGCGGCGCTGACCACCGTGCGCGACATTGCGACCACCAAGGTCTCGCCTTTGATTGATCAGACCAACGAAACGCTGGTGGCGATTGAGACCGGCGTGGAAGAGATCACAGACCAAGGCGCGCTGATGCTGGAAACCGCCACGGCACGGTTGGTGGAGGCGCGGGGCACGCTTGCGAACTTCAACGAAGCTTTGGAGTTGTCGGATGAAATGCTGCGCTCGTTGGACGACACGGCGGATGCGGTGAACACATTGGTGCGTGGCGGCGCAACCGAGATGGTCGAGGATGCCCGAGAGGCCGCCGCCAGCGCGCGCAGCGCCTTGGATGCCATCCGCGTGACCGTGGATGAGCGCCTGCCGGAGGTGGTGGAAAACATCTCTGAAGCCGCACAAGCCGCCAATACCATGATCGCCAGCATCGACACGCTGGCCGTGGACGCCACCGGCCAATTGGCCACGCTTTCCCCACAGGCCAGCGATGCGTTGACGACAGCGATCGACACGTTTGAGCGCTCAAATCGCACCCTGGAGGCGATCTATCAGGCGATGGAAACCGCCGACGATACGCTGGCCACGGCGGGCGACACCTTCAGCGGAGTAAACCAGATACTTGATGAGGATGTGGATCAGATCATGACCGACATCAGCGGCGCGGTTGCGGCGGTCTCGGGCACCGTCACAGGCGTTTCCGATGACATCAGCAAGGCGTCAGATGAGGTGCTGGCCGCCTCGCAATCCGCGTCTGATTTGCTGGGCACGGTGAATGACATTGTGCAGCGCAACGAGCGGCAGGTGTCCGAATTCCTGCGGTTGGGCCTGCCGCAAACTGTGAAATTTGTGGAGGAATCCCGCTATCTGGTTGGCAATCTCGACCGGCTGGTGGCTCGGATCAAACGTGATCCGGCGCGGTTCCTTCTCGGCACGCAAGGATCGGAGTTTAGCCGATGACACGATGGGGATGGGCAACGGTATTGGTCGGCGCGTTGGCGCTCTCGGGCTGCGGCGGGTTGGGCACGTTGAACCGCGCGGCCTCGCCGACGGATCTCTATACGCTGACGCCCAAAAGCACGTTTTCGTCGGGCCTGCCGCGTCTCAGCCATCAAATTGTGATCGAGGAGCCCACGGCCCATGCCGCTGTGGACACCGACCAGATCGCGGTGCAGCCGACGCCCTATCAGTTTGAATATCTGCCCGTGGCGCGTTGGGTCGATCGCGCGCCGGTGATTGTGCAGACGCTGCTGATCGAGAGCTTTGAAAACAGCGGCAAGGTGGCCGCCGTAGGTCGCTCCTCCGTGGCGCTGCGTCCTGATTTCCTGATTGTGTCGGACCTGCGCGAGTTTCAGGCGCGCATTCCAGCGGTGGAAACCGAAAGCAATGCTTTGGAAGTGCACGTGCGCATGAACCTCAAGATTGTCGATGCCTATGACGACCACATCATTGGCTCAAAGTCCTTTGAGAAGGTCGTGATGTCGCCCAGTGAAGAGATGTCTGATGTGGTGGTGGCGTTTGATGATGCTTTGGGCAAAACCATGCGGCGCGCCGTGGAGTGGAGCGTGAAAACCATCTACAGCCACGGCCAACGCAACCCGCGCCCGGCGCTGCGCTAGCGGATCAGCAACCGACAAATCATCGTGTTGTTGGTTTCCAGATCCGGCCCCCAGATGAACTCCGCCCGACGGTCCCATTTGATATCGTTGTAACCGTCTTTGGGCCGCACCTGACGTTTTTTGTACTCTGTCGCCCGGGGCCAGTCTGAGTCGTCAAAATACTCCGCGGTCCAGCCCCGTGGCGGCTTGCTCGCCTCAAACCCACACGGCCCTTCGCCCACGCGCGGGTTGCGCTCCTTGGCGCAGGATTTGTTGAGCGGCGCCTCATGGATCACCTTGCAGCGCCAGTCTTTGTCAGACACGGCCACGATGTTTCCAGCGGCATCTTTGATCTGCAGGATCACCCCGCCATCGCCCATCTGCTGCCGGTTGGTGCCGATGTATTCCAGCCCGGTGTCGTTCTCTTTGAAGTCTTTCGCCATCAGGGCCAGCATAAACGGGCGCTCGGCGCGGAAGGTGAAGCTCTCGGCGTTAAACGAGCGTTCGGTGGCGATGGAGATGCGGTCCTGTCCCACCAGGGATCCGTTGGCGTAGAGGGCAAACCAATTGTCGGCCCAAACGTCTGCCTTGAAGGTTTCTGCGGTTGCGGCGGTACTTAGAACCAGCGTGAGGGCGCCCCCGAGGACATGCTTCATGTCGACCTCCAAAACTTGCCTGCCTTAGTGGTAGCAGCTTGATGAAGCCCGCGGAAAACAAATTGCCAAAAAGGTAAAGGCGCCCCTAAGGGCGCCTTCGCAATTTCTCAAGCTGTGGCCTGTGCTTAGAGGCTTGCGTCCAGCGCAGCCAGCAGGGCGTCGCCCATTTCAGAGGTGGACACCGGGGTGCCGCCGTCTGCTTGCATCAGGTCGCCGGTGCGCACGCCATCTGCCAGCACTTTCTCCACCGCCGCTTCCAGACGGTCCGCTTCTGCGCCTTCGTTGAAGGAGTAACGCAGCGCCATGGCAAAGGAGAGCACACAAGCACATGGGTTGGCTTTGCCTTCGCCCGCGATGTCTGGTGCGGAGCCGTGTACCGGCTCATACAGCGCTTTCGGGCGGCCGTTGTCCATTGGTGCACCCAGGGAGGCGGAGGGCAGCATGCCGAGCGAACCGGTCAGCATCGCGGCACAATCCGAGAGGATGTCGCCAAACAGGTTATCGGTGTAGATCACGTCAAACTGCTTGGGTGCGCGCACCAGCTGCATCGCGCCGTTGTCGGCGTACATGTGGGAGACTTCCACCTCTGGGTAGTCTTTGGCCACTTCGTTCACCACTTCACGCCACAGAATGCCGCTTTCCATCACGTTGGCTTTTTCCATGGAGCACAGACGCTTGTCGCGCTTCATCGCCAGTTCAAACGCCGCACGTGCGCCACGCTCGATCTCGGATTCGGTGTAGCGCTGGGTGTTGATGCCCACACGCTCGTTGCCTTCTTCAAAGATACCGCGCGGCTCCCCGAAGTAAACACCAGAAGTCAGTTCGCGCACGATCATGATGTCTAGGCCAGACACGATGTCGGTTTTCAACGAGGAGAAATCCGCCAGCGCGTCAAAGCACTGCGCCGGGCGCAGGTTGGCAAACAGATCCATTTCCTTGCGCAGGCGCAGCAACCCGCGCTCTGGCTTCACCGAAAAGTCCAGATCGTCGTATTTTGGCCCACCCACGGCGCCCAGCAGAACCGCGTCCACTTCTTGCGCTTTGGCCATGGTGTCGTCATGCAGCGGTACGCCGTGTTTGTCATAGGCCGCGCCGCCGACAAGGTCTTCGCTCACGTCAAATTTCAGGCCACGCTTGTCGCCAAACCAGCCAATAATACGCTGGACCTGGTCCATGACTTCGGGGCCGATGCCGTCGCCGGCGAGGATGAGAAGCGAAGGGTTGCTCATTGCGGTGCGTCCTTGATCAAATAGGTTCGCTACGAGTTACCGAGTGACGCGTGAAAGATCAAGAAACAAAGGGCTTTAATGCGCTTTCTAGTAGGGTCCAGACGCGGGAAATGCGCGGTGTGTGGCGCAGGCTTTCATGGGCGGTGAGCCAGACCGGCAAATGCGGGATGGGAAAGTCGATTTTGATCTCTTCGATTCCCGGTGTTTGTCGCGCAATATGGCTCTGGCAGAACCCCAATCCGCAGCCCGCGCGGACCAGCTCCCAATAGGTGGTCTGGTGGTCACAGCGTACTGGAAACCAATCGCGGTTGGCGGGGATGCCCATGGCGCGCATTTCGCGGATGATGTCGTCGTTCGCGTCATAGCCGACAATATCGTGGTGCGGCAGGTCATCGGCCCCGGACGGGCGGCCTTTGCGGGCGATGTAGCTCTCGGCGGCGAACATGCCCAGCGTGATATCACCAAGATGTTTGGTGATCATGTCGAGCTGCTCGGGGCGGTACATGCGCACAGCGATGTCGGCCTCGCGAAACAGCAGATTCTGCGACTGATCAGACGGCACCAGCTCAATCTGAATTTGCGGTTCTTTCTGGCGCAGGTCGGCCAGAATGTTGGGCATGACATGATGCGCCATGAAGATGGACGACGAGATACGTACCGTGCCGGCAAGGTCGGTTTCCCCACCCGCGGCGGCCAGCGACAGGTCGGCCATGGCGGCGGCCATACGTTGTGCGGGTGCGAGTAAGGCCTGTCCTGTTTCGGTCAACTCAAAACCCCGCGCGTGGCGGTGGAAGACCTCAACTTTTAACGTGTCTTCGAGCGTCTTGATGTGCCGCCCCAAGGTGGGTTGGGAGGCATTGAGCTGCCGCGCTGCACCAGACAAAGAGCCGGTTTCCGCCACAGCCAGAAAGGACTGGATCAACGACCAGTCGAGGTTTGAGAATGCCTTTTCCATTCATTTATGAATATCACGGCTGCGAATTTCGCCAATACCTAACTGTCTTCGAATGCCGCATGTTGGTTTCAAGACGCCAGACAGCAGGAGAGAGATCATGGCACAGACGGTTTTGATACTTGGCGCAAATGGCCGATTTGCGCGCAATGCGGCGCAGGCTTTTGCCAAGGCGGGGTGGGATGTACGCAGCTTTGATCGCAGCAAAGACCGGCTGCGTGAGGCGGTGCATGGGGTGCAGGTGATCGTGAACGCCTGGAACCCGCAATACTTCGATTGGGCCGCGCAGGTGCCAAAGCTGCACGACGAGGTGATTGCCGCCGCCAAGATGGTGGATGCCACTGTGATTGTACCGGGCAACGTCTATGTTTACGGCGCACACACCCCCAGCCCGTGGGGCGTTACCTCCCTGCATCAAGCGACGAACCCTCTTGGTCAAATTCGGCGCGACATGGAGCGGGCTTATCGCTTTAGCGAGGTGCGCACGATCATTCTGCGCGCTGGGGACTTCATTGACACCGAAGCTTCGGGCAATTGGTTTGACATGATCATGACATCCAAAATCGGCCGGGGCGTGCTGACCTATCCGGGCAAGCGTGATGTGGACCATGCTTGGGCCTATCTGCCGGATCTGTGCCGCGCCGCTGTAATGCTGGCGGAGAAGCGGGACCAGTTGAACCGTTTCGAAGACGTACCTTTCCCCGGCTACACTCTGACCGGCGACGCGCTGGCGCAGGCGTTGGAGCAAGTTCTAGGGCGCACCTCGAAAGTCAAATCCATGGCGTGGTGGGCGATCCAGTTGGCCTCGCCGGTGTGGAAACTGGCGCCGCATTTGCTGGAGATGCGCTACCTGTGGAACACGCCGCATCGTTTGGATGGCGCGCGGTTTGAGGAGTTGCTGCCGGAGTTTGAACCTACTGAGCTGCACAAGGCTTTGGCCTCTGCACTGCCTGAGACAGCGGTGTTTCGGAAGGCGATGTCGACCCAAACCATATGATGGCGGCTGGCTTTGATGTCTTTCACCGACAGCAACTCATGGCCCGGTTCGTTGGGTTTCGGCCAAAATACCCCGGCGTCGATCACCTTCAGATCGGCGCTGGGCAGGACATAATCGACCCGCAAATCCCCCGGCGTCGGCTCGCGCCAATCCACGGTCGGCCCCGACTGTGACAGCGGGTCTTGTAGGCGCGGGTCGTTCAGCAAAGTTTGAATGGCCATGTGCCGCCCTTCGCCTTTTTGCGGATCAAGGTTCGCCCCACCCATCAGGACAAACGGCGACTCTGGCGCGGGACCAAGTTTGCCGTCCAGCAGATGGGACCACAGCCGAATCTCATCGGCATTGCGCAACCCGTTTTGATCCTCCGGTCCGTCAAACACCGGCGGCCCCGCGGCAAAGAGCATGAGCGCGATCGGGCCATCAGGATGCAGCACCGGCACAACCCAATGGCCATTGGACGACAGTCGTTGGATGGCTTGCGCTTCTTCCGAAGGAAAGGGGAGCCCATCGATCTCAGGCAGCAGTGCCTCCGGCAGATCCCGCCACAACAGCGCAGTGAAATCCGTCGCCTCCCCAAATGGCCAGCGAGATAGCACCACCATGCCGCTAGACCCGCGAAACTTGCCATAGCCCTGCGCATCCGCAGGAGTATGCAGCCGCCCATCGCCGTTCATGTCGAGCCCTGTGGGAATGCCGGTATTAGGGGGCAGCGCAAAGACATGCGGATAGTTCAACCCGCTTTTGCCAAAGTGATCGCGCAGCGCCTTGGCGCCCAGCAAATCGGCGTCGTAGTCCACACCTTGCAGGAACAGGATATCTGGCGCGAGATGTGTCACCACCTGCGTGATCGCCGCCACCTAAGGATCGTTCCGCGTGATGTCACGCAGCATGATCCCTGGCCCTTTGCGGGTCAGTTCCACATCATAAGTCGCCACGCGGATCGTCTCCGCCTGGGCCAAACTCACAAAAAACAGAAAGCCGATCAGGCAGCCGAGGACACCGGATGTGCGCCGCGCGACGCGGCATAGGCGCGGCGGCGGTTCTCGTCGATCATGGTGGCAATGCGGCTCATGGCAATGCCGCGCATGATCATGCTGGCCGGTATGAAAGCCCATGCGCTGATGGTCCAGATCATTGTCATCGGATCGCTTAAGTAGATCGGATCAATCAGGTCCGACATCATCTGAATGATCGCCGGGATTAAGAATGGCATAAGAAATCCTAACGCAATGTTAAGACGGCCATCCCGTTGCAGACGTGGCAACACATCGCCGCCTGCGGTTGGGTCAAACAGGGGCAGGTTGATCCAAACGTTGAACGCCCCGTTGCGCGCTGGCCATTCCAGAACGCGCACAAAGAAGTAGAACACCGCCAGCGTCATCAGAGAGATCAGATAGCTGAGCCCAGACGCGGTGCGCACCTCTTTGATCAGCTCCGGCGTGGCGTTGTCCGGCAGCATGATCACCATCAACCGCACTGGCGAATAGGGGAAATCAATCGCGTCCCCGACAATGATGCCAAGGGCGTGCAGGAAGGCGGTGAAGGCGTTTGGCGCCACTTCGCCACGGGCAATCACCGAGAGCGCAAATACGGTGAAAAAGATCGCCAGAAAGCGCATCCGGTTGAACGGCGGCGCGTGGCGGAATTCGATGAACGACGGCGCCGTGGTCACATATTCGATGAACACCAGGATCGAGCTGAAAATCGCAAACAGCAGCACAATGTGCACCACATCTTCGCTCACAGTGGGCAAGATGATGGCTGGCAAGGCAAACAGCAATGCCACCAGTCCCGCACGCGTCGCCGCGCCAATGATTCTGCCTATCACAGCTCGTGTCCCTTCAAACCGGATGTCGCGTTTGTGGCTCTTTGGCCGTGCGATCTTGTTCCAACTTGATCCCGCCTTGACGACGGGGTGCCTCATTTATGCCTTATTGTGGCATTGGACTCCTCCAAGTCTCAAGGTTTTGTTTGGATTTTTGCCGAGAACACGCGGTCTGAGGCGGCGACTGGTGCGCGAATGCATCAATTGCGCCCTTCAAAAAAAGCACTTTTTTCAGGGTGATACTAAATCTGGTGGGCGAAATATGCGGGGCCACAAGGGTTTCAGGGAATGTGACCGCCCGGCAAATTGTTGCGCCACATTTTTGCCTTAATTCAATTTTCAAGCATTCCAAATTGGGAATGTGTATTGATTTAGATCAAGGCGGCGATACGCCTTATTCATATTCTGTTTTTAGAATGTGAAAGGAAATGTCATGTCACCCCAACCCGATGCGCGCACCGCCGCGCCTTACTCCCCGCTCAATTTTCTCGCCACATTGGGCTCCGGCGGCCTGATGGTGACTTTCTTTATGTTTCTGATGTTTTGGGTGCCGCACCCCGGACGTCCCGTGCCGATCTTTGAGGACATCACCGCGGCTTTCCCAACGGGCCCGCTCCCGCTGCAGATCGCTATCGTGGTAGCCATGGTCGGGATCGCGGGATTTGCCATCTTGTTTGTTAGGTCGCTGATCTGGAACCTGCGCAACCTGTCGGCTTTCCGGGCTACACCTGCTTATCAGGCGCTGCGTACGTCAAACGCCGAAACCCAGCTTATGGCGATCCAGCTTGCGCTGGCGATGGTGGTGAACGGTGGCTTTATCGTGGGATTGGTGTTTGTGCCCGGCCTGTGGACCGTGGTCGAATACCTCTTCCCCATGGCCATGGTCGCCTTTGTTCTGATTGGTGGCTATGGGCTGATGATCATGCGGGACTTCTTTGGCCGTGTGCTCATAAACGGCGGCTTTGATTGCGCCAAAAACAACAGCTTTGCACAGGTTCTGCCCGCCTTTGCCTTCGCCATGGTCGGTGTTGGCCTCGCGGCCCCGGCGGCGATGAGCGGCTCCGCTTTGGTGGCTGGCGTGTCGTTTATCCTGTCGAGCTTCTTCATTGTGGTGGCAATCCTGCTGGCCGTGGCGAATGTGATCTTGGGCCTGCGGGCGATGATGGAAAACGGTGCCTCTGCCGAAAGCGCACCAACCCTGCTGGTGATTGTGCCGCTGATCACAGTGATCACCATCGCCTGGATGCGCCAGAACCACGGTTTGCATGTGCATTTTGACGTGCACGGCGGCGCGGGCGAAACGCTCTCCATGCTGACAACCCTGTTGATGGTGCAACTCGCCGTGCTGGCGCTTGGCCTGACCGTGCTGCGCCGCTTTGGCTATGTCTCCACATTCATCACCGGACCGGAGAAATCCGCAGGGTCTTACGCGCTGGTCTGCCCCGGTGTGGCCTTGTCGGTGATGCTGCACTTCTGGCTTAACAAAGGGCTGGTGGCGAGCGGCTTGCTCGATAAGTTCTCGCTGGCCTATCTGCTGATTTCCGCCGTGGCGATTGCCTTGCAGGTGGCGATGATCTGGCTGGTGCTGAAGCTCAACGCCAAACATATGGGCGGCACAGATCGTCAGGTGGCAGTGCCTGCTGAGTGAAGTGGGGCTAGATTGCGATAAGACGCCAAAGCACCGCTTTGGCGAGCGCCCAAACCGCCCCTAACGGTTCGGGCGCTTCGCTTTCGCCGCTCGGCTCGGTCGCCGTAGAGACTTCGGAGGTAACCTACTGAAGCTGCCGCCAATCGTCTCGACTCAAATGCCAAAACGCGCAGTCCTCAAACCGCTGACGAGCAGGGGCCCAAACAGCTTCTACGCCGTCTTGCGTCATCCCGAGTTTTGCCAGCAACGCCAAGGATGTCGTATTGGCCTCCTGCGCACCGGCGCGCACCGAGGTCACGCCCATCTGGTCAAAGGCAAAAGAAATCGCGCCTTGAGACAGCTCCGTCGCAAAGCCTCTGCCCTGAAAGGTTGTGCCAATCCAATAGCCCAACTCGGCACAGTCGTCAGCGAGGTCTAGTTTACACCAGCCGATGATGTTCCCGCTGTCTTTGCACACCACTACTGTGGCAAACACCGCGCCCTGTTGCATGGCTTCGATGGTGTTGCGGAGAATGGTCTGAGTGTCTTGTTTCAAAAGCGGGGTCGGCCAGGCCGCTACCCACTGGCTGATCTCCGGTGTCATCAAATTGGTGAGCGCGCTTGCGTCTTCCATCCGACAGGGGCGGAGCAGCAGGCGTTCGGTATCTATGGAGAAGTCCAAAAAACTATTGAGCGGACCAATGGTCCCCGTTGTTTCTTCCATACTCAAGTGTGCTTTTGCGTAAGGCCAAATAGGCGAGTTTTGTGGTGATGAAATCGCTCGTTCAAACCGTTAAGCTCCTCTTCGGTGCCGGTATCTCCATTTAATTTGTGGAACACAATGTCATTGAATGAACCCATGCCGCCGTAAATAGTTTGGACGGCGTTACACAGCTGGGTTTCGTTTGTGGCCTTCATCAGGCTGCGTAGTTGGCTGACCCAAAATTCCCGCCCTTCGGAACTTTCCAAGAGCTCGATTAGTACCTTCAACTCGTCGTGGATACGTTCCACGCGGCTTTTTTGCCTGAACAGTTTTTTAAACATGCAAATCAACCCAAAAGAAAACCCCGCACAACTTGAGCGGTTGTGCAGGGTTATGTCAATCAGCGGTCGACGGGCTTATGCCCAAGGACGCTCCGCTGCCGCTTTGGCTTCATAGGCGTCAATCGAAGCTTCTTTCTCCATGGTCAGGCCGATGTCATCCAGACCGTTCAGCAGGCAGTGCTTTTTGAACGCATCCACCTCGAACGTGATCACCTCGCCATCCGATGTGGTGATTTCCTGCGCTTCCAGGTCCACGGTCATTCGGGCGTTTTCGCCTTTTTCCGCGTCTGCCATCAGCACGTCAACCTGCTCCTGCGGCAGCACGATTGGCAGCATGCCGTTCTTGAAGCTGTTGTTGAAGAAGATGTCGGCAAATGACGTCGACACAATCACTTTGATGCCAAAATCATCCAGCGCCCAAGGGGCGTGTTCCCGCGAAGACCCGCAGCCAAAGTTGTCGCCCGCAATCAGAATCTGCGCGTTGCGGTACTGTGGTTTGTTCAGCACAAAATCAGGGATCTCTGTGCCGTCACGGTTGAACCGCATCTCATCAAACAGATTGGCGCCAAAGCCGGTGCGGGCAATGGATTTCAAGAACACCTTTGGGATGATCATGTCGGTGTCGATATTCACCAGCGGCATAGGCGCGGCGATACCGGAGAAGGTTTCGAATTTGTCCATAACGCTGGCTCCTTACATCAGCTCGCGAATATCAGTCAGCTTGCCGGTGATCGCGGCAGCGGCTGCCATGGCGGGCGACACAAGGTGCGTGCGGCCCTTATAGCCCTGACGGCCTTCGAAGTTGCGGTTCGAGGTGGACGCGCAGCGTTCGTTTTCTGACAGTTGATCCGGGTTCATCGCCAAGCACATGGAACACCCAGCCAGACGCCATTCAAAGCCTGCGTCACGGAAGATATCCGCCAGACCTTCTTCTTCCGCCTGCGCCCGCACAAGACCAGAGCCCGGCACGATCATCGCGCGCATGCCCTCTTTGATCTTCTTGCCTTTCAGCACTTCAGCAGCGGCACGCATGTCTTCGATGCGGCCGTTGGTGCAGGAGCCGATGAACACGGTGTCGATTTCGATGTCGGTCAGCTTCTGACCCGGGGTCAGACCCATATACTCAATGGAGCGACGGGCCGCTTCAACCTTACCACCCTCAAAATCTTCCGGCGCTGGCACCACACCAGTGATCGGCAGCACATCCTCAGGGCTGGTGCCCCAGGTCACAACCGGCTGAATGTCTTCGCCTTTGATGGTGACCACCTTGTCGAAATGCGCGCCTTCGTCGGTGTAGAGCGTCTTCCAATACTCCAACGCCTGTTCCCACGCACCAACTTTTGGCGCATGTGGACGGCCTTTGCAGTAGGCAAACGTGGTCTCATCTGGCGCGATCAAGCCAGCGCGGGCGCCGCCTTCAATCGCCATGTTGCAGACGGTCATGCGGCCTTCCATGGACAGATCGCGGATGGCTTCGCCACAGTATTCAATCACATAGCCCGTACCGCCGCCGGTGCCGGTTTCGCCAATCACGGCCAGCGTGATGTCCTTGGCGGTCACTCCCGGCTTCAGTTTGCCAGTGATCTCCACCTTCATGTTTTTGGACTTCTTCTGGATCAGCGTCTGGGTCGCCAGCACGTGTTCCACTTCAGAGGTACCGATGCCGTGCGCCAGAGCGCCAAAGGCGCCGTGGGTCGCGGTGTGGCTGTCGCCACACACCACAGTCATGCCCGGCAGGGTCCAACCGTTTTCCGGGCCAACGATGTGCACGATGCCCTGACGCACGTCAGACACCGGGTAGTAATGCACACCAAATTCCTTGGCGTTTTTGTCCAGGGCCTCTACCTGAATGCGCGATTCTTCGGTCATCTGCGCCGGATCTTCGCGGCCCATGGTGGTCGGCACGTTGTGGTCAGGCACAGCGATGGTTTTCTCAGGCGCACGCACTTTGCGGTTTGCCATGCGCAGACCTTCGAAAGCTTGCGCGCTGGTCACTTCGTGCACGAGGTGACGGTCAATATACAACAGGCAGGTGCCATCGTCGGCTTCATGCGCAACATGGGCATCCCAGATCTTATCATAGAGCGTTTTGGGGGACATTGGTCCTCTCCATTTTGTTTGGATAGCTGAAAATATGGCTGACTAACGGGCACAGCTCAGCTGCGCCAAAAGCTCATAGCGCGGCGATGACAGACTTGGACTGACCAAAGAATCGCCAAGGCAAAAAGGCGCGGTCAGAGATGTCATAGATGCGTTTCATGCCTCTCCCCTACAGGGTTGCGCAGATTCCTTCAAGCGGAAGCGCACATTCTGCAACTGCCGCGTTGCTGCAAAGGCAAGCGCCGTGCAAGGATAGATTTATGGAAGAGGAGAACACCACAGAGACCCAAACTGTTGGCGACACGCAGGAATCCGAGCTCGACCGCATCGCCGGGGCCGAGCGTGAGGTTGCGGCCACCCAACCCAGTGAGAGCAACACACAAACCACCGAAATCGCGCTCAGCATCTGGGATCAGGTGGTGGATTTTGGTGAAAGCCTGCTGCGGCCCTGGGCGTTTTACCAGGTGCTGATTGCGCTGGGGCTTCTGGCCCTGGCCTATGCGCTGGCAGCTGTGATCAAGCCGCGGTTCTACGCCTGGCTCAAAACCCGCGAGGGCTGGTCCAAACTGCGCTACCGCTACGCGATGATGGTGCACCGCCGCAAGGTGCTGATCGTCTTCAATGTCATGATCTGGTTCACGGTCTGGGTGATGCGCGCGGTGACCTGGCCCAGCCGGTCTTATCTGTTGGTGGGGTTGGCCAATCTGGCGCTGGCCTGGCTGGTGGTGGTGGTGGTTCTGCGGGTGGTGCAGAACACCACCCTGCGCACCTTCCTGCGCTATGGGGCTTGGATTTGGGTCACGCTGGTGCTCACCGGCCTGCGCGACGATGCGGTGCAGCTGATGGACAGCATGGCGCTGGTGTTTGGCGAAACCCGCATCTCACTATGGATGATTGCACAGGCAGTGTTGCTGCTCGGGCTGACCTTTGCCGCAACTCGGCTGCTCTCCCGTCAAGCCGACGCGCGCCTCAAACGCAGCGAAGACATCTCCCCGTCCATGCGGGTGCTGTTTGGCAAGCTGCTGCAAGTCTTTCTCTATACCGCGGCCTTCTTTGTGGGTCTGCGCATCATCGGCTTTGATCTGCAAGGCCTTGCTTTCCTCACCGGCTTCATTGGCGTTGGCCTTGGCTTTGGTTTGCAAAAGGTGGTGTCCAATCTGGTCTCTGGTTTGATCATTGTGATGGACAAGTCGATCAAGCCCGGCGACGTGATCTCACTCGGGGAGACCTTTGGCTGGATAAACTCGCTGGGCGCGCGCTACATCTCTGTGGTCACACGCGACGGCAAAGAGTTCCTCATTCCCAACGAAGACCTGATCACCAATCAGGTGGTGAATTGGTCTCACTCGGACGCCTATGTGCGGCTCGATATCTTCTTTGGCACGGCTTATGGCGATGATCCGCATCTGGTGCGCAAGGTGGCGGTGGCGGCGGCGCAGTCGGTCAAACGCGTGCTGCGTTACCCCAACACGCCGGTCTGTCACATCGTCGGCTTTGGCGACAGCAGCGTGGATTACATCCTGCGCTTCTGGATCGAAGACCCGACCGGCGGGCTGACCAACATTCGCGGCAATGTCTATCTGGCGTTGTGGGATGCCTTCCACGAGCACGGTATTTCGCTGCCGTTTCCGCAGCGTGAGGTGCGCATGTTGGAGGGAGAGGACGGGCAGCCCACCCTCCCTTAGGCGCTTTCTCATTCTCTAAATATCCCGGGGGAGCGCTTGGCTTGGCCAAGCGTGGGGGCTGGCCCCCTCTGCCAAAAACCGCTGAAAACCGCGCCAAACCGGCTGAGAGGCGCGAATCCCCCTTGCCTTTCGTTGAGAAAACCGCCAACCGGTGCTATCTTGAAATTACGCTCGGCACCGGGGCTGACGGGTGCGCTACAAGGAGGACAGACTTCTGTCTCTGAACACTGACGTGGCCAATGCTACTGACACTGGTTCGATTGTGACGTCGGACTCTCCGGATACGACAAGCGAGGCACTGCTTGCGCGTATTCTCACCTCTCTGGATGAAGACAAAGCCGAAGATGTGGTGCAGATCGATCTGCGCGGCAAAACCTCTATTGGCGATTACATGGTGATCTGCTCCGGGCGCTCCTCGCGTCAGGTGACGGCGATTGCTGAAAAGCTGATTGAGCGGCTGAAGTCCGAGTTTGGACGCGGCGCCAAGGTCGAAGGCAAGGACACAGGCGACTGGGTTCTGGTTGATACCGGCGACGTGATCTTGCACATCTTCCGTCCGGAAGTGCGCGAGTTCTACCAGCTCGAAAAGATGTGGGTGCCTGACGGTACCGCATAAGACTTCTGGCGGCCTGCACCCTGCTGCGGGCCGGAGGGCATGACATGGCACTGAAGGTGCATATCTGCGCCGTGGGAAAGCTGCGGTCTGGTCCTGAGCGCGACCTCCTTGACGACTACCTCACCCGATTTGATCGCACCGGACGGGCCTTGGGCCTGGGTCCGGTTACGGTGCATGAAGTCGAGGATCGCAAGGGCGGCGGTATGGCGGCTGAAGCCGGTCTGCTCGAAGGTGTCATCCCCAAAGGCGCGGTGATCTGCGCGCTGGATGAACGCGGCAAGCTGATGAGCAGTCCCGAGTTTGCCAATAAGCTGGGTGGCTGGCGCGACGATGGGCGCGGTGACCTGGCCTTTGTGATTGGCGGGGCGGATGGCATTGATCCAAGTTTGCGGGCGTGGGCGGACGCCCAGTTGAGCTTTGGTAAAATGGTTTGGCCACACATGCTGGCGCGGGTCATGCTGAGCGAGCAGCTTTATCGTGCCGCCAGCATTTTGGCCGGTGCACCTTACCACCGCGTCTAAATCTCTCTTCATCTTTTGAAATGTTAACCTGGGTGGGTGCTTCGAAAGCGCAGCTCCGCAAAACAGTCGTGATACCGACGCAATACCGACGTGGATTTTGAGTGGTTAACTCAGCGCGGTTCCTGCAACAGCGCGGCACGCGATTGGGAGGCAAACTCACGCCGCCCCAGGACAACTACTGGTACCAATACCCCAAGCAACAGCATCACCGGCCCCAAAATCCAGGCCGCCGCCGCCAACCCAAAATAGATCGCCCGAATCCCCCGATTGAAACTGCGCGACGCGGTGATGTTGATCGTGCCCGCCTTCTTGGCACGCGATAGCGCGGTCGGGTCCTTGGCGTCATTTGGCACCGCCGCCATTAGAACCGAACAATAGCCGAAGAGCCTATGAGACCACACAAATTTCAGAAATGCGTTGCCAATAAACAGCAGCACCAGCACCAGCTTGAGCTCCAGGACGGAGGCCGGTTCTGCGGTTTGGGTGAGGTCTTTGGTCACCCCGGCAATTTGGTCCGTATTGCCAATCAATGCCACCAGACCCCCGATGGCGATCATCGAGGAGGAGGCAAAAAACGCCGTGCTTTGCCGCAGATTTCCCATGATCTGCGCATCAAAAACCCGCACCTCCCGCGCCACATAATGCACCATCCATTCCTGCCGGTAAAACGCCATAAGCCGCGACACGGAAGGGCGGTTTTTTGGTGGGTTTTCAATCAGATGCGTGGTCAGCGCCCAGGCAATCAAGATTGTCAAAACCGCAATGAAATCGAGGGCGGAAAACTGTGTGAGGAGCGTGTCTTTGATCATGATCGCACCCTAACGTGAAGCGGTTGTGCTTGCCAGTCTCGATTATTGGTTATATTAGTTTACCAATTGCAGCGGAGGTCAGCCATGGACATGCCAACCCCAAACCCCGAGGTGCTTGCCAAAAAAGCCCGCATCGTTGCGCGTCTAAAAGAGGTGCTGCCAGTCGACGCAGTTATCTCCGACGAGGTCGAAGTCCGCGCCTATGAGTGCGACGCACTGACCGCCTACCGCTGCCCTCCTTTGGCTGCCGTCTTGCCGGCCTCAACAGAGGAGGTCGCGGCGGTGTTGAAAGTATGTCATGCCGAGAATGTACCCGTTGTGCCACGCGGCGCGGGCACCTCTTTGGCGGGCGGCTCCATGCCGACAGCGGATTCCATCATCCTTGGCGTCGCGCGTATGACGGAAGTGCTTGAAACCGATTATGAAAATCGCTTCATTCGGGTGCAAACCGGGCGCACCAATTTGAGCGTGTCCGGCGCCGTGGAGGAAGAGGGGTTCTTCTATGCGCCCGATCCCTCCAGCCAGCTGGCCTGTGCGATTGCGGGCAATATTGCAATGAATTCCGGCGGGGCACATTGCCTGAAATATGGCGTGACCACCAACAACCTGATGGGCGTGACCATGGTGACCATGGAAGGCGAAGTCATCGATATTGGCGGTGCCTATTTGGACGCTGGCGGGTTGGATCTATTGGGCGTGATCTGCGGCAGCGAAGGTCAGCTTGGTGTCGTGACCGAAGCGACCTTGCGGATTTTGCACAAACCAGAAGGCGCGCGGCCTGTGTTGATGGGTTTTGACAGAAACGAAGTGGCGGGCCAGTGCGTGTCCGACATCATCAAGGCAGGTATTTTGCCTGTGGCGATTGAGTTTATGGACCGCCCTTGCATCCGAGCCACCGAAGCTTTCGCTGGTGCTGGCTACCCGGATTGCGAGGCGCTCTTGATTGTCGAGGTCGAAGGCTCTGACGAGGAAATCGACGCGCAGCTGGAACGTATTTTGGCCATTGCGCGGGCGCACAGTCCTGTCGAACTGCGTGAAAGCACCAGTGCAGATGAAAGTGCGCGGATTTGGTTGGGGCGTAAGTCCGCCTTTGGCGCCATGGGGCAGATTAATGACTACATGTGTCTGGATGGAACCATCCCGGTGAGTCAGTTGCCGTATGTACTACGCCGGATTGGAGAGCTGAGCAAAGACTACGGTTTGGATGTGGGCAATGTATTTCATGCAGGCGACGGCAACATGCATCCATTGATCCTGTTTGATGCCAACAAGCCGGGTGATCTGGAAAAATGCGAGGCCTTTGGCGCGGATATTCTGCGGCTTTGTGTCGAAGTTGGCGGCTGCCTAACCGGCGAGCATGGCGTGGGCATAGAGAAGCGGGATTTGATGGTGGATCAATACTTGCCGGAGGATTTGGATATCCAGATGGCGGTCAAAGATGTGTTTGATCCCAAATGGTTGCTGAACCCAGCCAAGGTGTTTCCCTTGGCATCCAGTGAAGCGCGCAGGATGGCGGCAGAGTGACAGGTAGGGAGGGGCCAGCCCCTCTTGGCAGCCCGCTGCCAATTCACCCCGGGATATTTGAAGGCCAAGAGAAGATGATGACACCAACAACAGAAGCGGGGCTGGCGGATCTGGTCGCACATGCGCGGGATCCGCTGCGCATTCAAGGCGGCGGCACGCGCGACATTGGCGCACCGGTGCAAGGCGATGTTGTGTCGACAACCGGACTGTCGGGCGTGTCGCTGTATGAGCCCGGCGCGCTGACCTTGGTGGCAGGGGCTGGCACACCTTTGGCGGAGATTGAGGCGACTTTGGCGGCCGAGGGTCAACGGCTGGCTTTTGAACCGATGGATCATCGCGGTTTGCTTGGCACCTCAGGCACATCCACAATTGGCGGCGTGGTGGCAGGAAACATCAGTGGTCCGCGCCGCATTCAAGCAGGTGCTTGCCGCGATAGCCTGTTGGGGGTTCGGTTTGTCGATGGCGCCGGGCGTGTGTTGAAGAATGGCGGGCGGGTGATGAAAAATGTCACCGGCTATGACTTGGTAAAGCTGATGGCCGGGAGCTGGGGCACGCTGGGCGTGCTGACCGAGGTGAGTCTGAAGGTGCAGGCATTGCCTGAGGCCGTCGGCTGTGTCCTGATCAACGGATTGTCCGACAAGGATGCGGTGGCGGCCATGAGTGCGGCGCTTGGGTCGCCCTTTGATGTGAGCGGCGCGGCGCATACGCCGTCCGGTGTGGATGGGCATCCGGTGACAATGATCCGCATTGAGGGGCTGGAGGCTTCGGTTGCCTATCGCGCGGCGAAGTTGACGGGTGCCCTGGCCAGATTTGGCGGTGAGGTGAGTGTTGAACGCGATGCCAACAAAGTTGCGGCCGGTTGGGCCTGGGTGCGCGACGTTGCTTTGATGCAAGGCGGCGTGGGCGATGTCTGGCGGATTTCTGTGAAGCCAAGCGATGGGCAGAAGGTCATTGAAAAGCTGCGGGCTCTCTATGCAGATCTTGGTGTTTTGTACGATTGGGGTGGCGGACTTGTCTGGGTGCAGGTGCCAGAAGGAACCGATGTGCGATCCGTGTCTTTTGACGGGCACGCGACTTTGATCCGGAGCTCGCATGAGACCCGTGTCTTTTTGCCGGTGTTTCATCCGGAACCCGCGTCTTTGGCGGCGTTGTCGCGAGGCTTGCGGGCCAAGTTTGATCCGCGCGGCATTTTGAACCCGGGATTGATGGGGTAATCCGATGCAAACCACATTCACCGAAGACCAACTCAAAGATCCTGGCATTCAGCGGGCCAATGAAATTTTGCGCGCCTGTGTGCATTGCGGATTTTGCACCGCGACGTGCCCAACCTATCAGGTGCTGGGCGATGAGCTCGACAGTCCAAGAGGGCGGATTTACCAGATCAAGGATATGCTCGAAAACGAGCGGGTGCCGGACGCCAAAACGGTCAAGCATATTGACCGCTGCCTGAGCTGTTTGGCCTGTATGACCACCTGTCCAAGTGGGGTGCATTACATGCATCTGGTGGATCACGCGCGCGAGTACATTGAAGAGAACTATAGGCGTCCCCTTAGTGATCGGGTGTTGCGCTGGGTGCTGGCACAGATTTTGCCGTATCCGATGCGGTTCCGCTGGGCTTTGATCGGCGCCAAGCTGGGGCGGCCGTTCCGGTTTTTGATGCCAGATGCTCGGCTTAAGGCGATGTTGGATATGGCGCCGAAGTCTATTCCGCCGGTCAGTCGAAACGATGATCCGCAGAGTTTTGCACCGGTGACGGAGAAAAAGATGCGGGTGGCTTTGATGACCGGCTGCGCGCAAAAGGCGCTGAACACCGATATCAATGATGCCACCATCCGGCTGTTGACGCGGCTGGGCTGCGAAGTGGTGGTGGCCGAGGGTGCAGGCTGCTGTGGGGCACTGACGCATCACATGGGCAAAACCAGCGAGAGCCATGCGACTGCTGCCAAGAACATCAAAGCCTGGTGTGCGGAGATGGATGGTAAAGGGCTGGATGCGATTGTGATCAACACGTCGGGGTGCGGTACCACGGTAAAGGACTATGGCCATATGTTCCGCAATGACGCGCTGGCAGAGGATGCGGCACGTGTCAGCGCCCTTGCGATGGATGTGTCAGAGGTTCTGATGAAGTTGGATCTGCCTGATGGTACGGATAAGGACACTGTTGTGGCCTATCACGCCGCGTGTTCTTTGCAGCATGGGCAGCAGATTAAGACTTACCCGAAAGACCTGCTGAAGAAGGCCGGGTTTATGGTGGTGGAGCCTGCGGACAGTCATCTGTGCTGTGGTTCCGCCGGTACCTATAACTTGATGCAGCCGGAGATTTCTGGCCAGCTCAAGGCGCGCAAGGTGCGGACGTTGGAGGCCAAGAACCCGGATATCATCGCAGCGGGCAATATCGGTTGTATGATGCAGATTGGCTCGGGCACGGATGTGCCGATTGTGCATACCGTTGAGTTGCTCGACTGGGCGACCGGTGGCCCGCAACCGCGCGCGTTGACTGAGCCAGGAAAGACTGTGCCGGACATTCCGATCCTGCGTTAGAAGTCTAATTCCCAGATTGCCAATCTCGTGCCCTAATTCCGCCGCAGGTTGCCACTACTTCGGTGGAAACGACGCGTGGAGAGCAGGCCGTGGTGCGACTTCTGACAATTCTGAGTGCAGTCCTTTGGGCAGGTTTTGCGGCCGCGCAGGACACGGCACTTCAGCGGTTGGACACCGGAGAGGACAGTCGCGACTGGGGTGCTGTGGGGCGGTTGGAAATTGATGGGCGCGGGTTTTGCACCGGTGCGCTGATTGCGCCGGATCTGGTTCTGACCGCAGCGCATTGCCTTTATGACAAGAGCACTGGCACGGCCTACGACGTGAAGCAGATCGAGTTCCGGGCCGGTTGGCGCAATGGACGGGCAGAAGCATATCGATCTGTGCGCCGTGCGGTGGTGCATCCGAAGTACGCCTATAGCAGCGATGCGCAAATCGAGACTGTGCAGAATGATTTGGCGTTGCTGGAGTTGCATCATCCCATTCGCAACACTCGGATTGCACCATTTGAAACGTCCACTGATCTGAGAAAAGGATCAAAAATCGGCGTGGTGTCTTATGCGGTTGGGCGCGAGGCGGCGCCGTCTTTTCAGGAAGTGTGTCAGGTGATGGGGCGCCAGCGCGGCGTCTATGTGCTGTCTTGCAATATCGATTTTGGCAGCAGCGGTGCACCAGTGTTCGTGTTCGAGGATGGGTCTGTTCGGATCGCGTCGGTGGTGGCGGCCAAGGCAGAGGTGCGGGGCAGCAAAGTGGCGCTTGGCACAGCGCTGGATCACAGTCTGCCAGAGTTGTTTGCCGCACGCGGGGCGGCGTCCGCGCAAGGGACAAGTACTTCCTTGCAGCAGCGCAACAGCACCGGAGCGAAGTTTGTACGCCCGTGATTTGCGGCTGGGTTTAGGAGGTTATTCCATGCGTTTGTCAAGATCCATAAGCCTGCTTTTGGCTGTTCTTTGTGCGGGGCAGGGTATGGCTGGCGAGCGGCTGCAGCCTTTGACCAGCCGCGGTGACCTGCTGGGATGGGAAGCGCTGGGGCGACTGGATATGCGCGGCGCAGGGTTTTGTTCAGGCGCTTTGATTGCGCCGGATCAGGTGTTGACCGCCGCCCATTGCGTGTTTGACAGCAATGGCGCGCCGGTGCCGCCGGAACAGATCACTTTCCGATCGGGATATGTCTCCGGTGAGGCTCTCGCAGAGCGGCGGGTTGATCGCGTTGTGGTGGATAACGGCTATCGTGACGCGGGCAATGGCAAGATCAGCACCCGGATGATTCCGCATGACGTGGCTTTGTTGCGGCTGGAGTCGCCCATTTCCACAGGAGAGGCCAATCCGTTTGCCATTCATGTTGACCCGCAGGACGGGGAGAAAGTGTCGGTGCTGAGTTACGGACGTGGCCGAAGTGAGCACCTCTCTTGGCAGCGCGATTGTTCCATTTTGGAGCGCGGTTGGGGCATTTTGACCTTTGATTGCAACGTGACCTTTGGCTCATCAGGCGCGCCGGTTTTTGTGCGCTATGGCAACCGCGTACGGATTTTGTCTGTGGTGTCTGCGACAGGAGACAATGGGGATGGGCAGAAAGTAGCCTTTGGTATGGAACTTCCAGAAGTTGTCGCGCGGCTCAAACATCGGATGCGTGTGGGTGACCGTCCGGCAGTGAAAACCGCCACAGGTGTGACACGCATTCAAGTTGGGACTCGCAGCGGCGGCGCAAAATTTGTGAAGCCCTGATGTGCAGGGGTTGAAACCGCATTTTGCCACCATAGGTCTGTATGCGTAAGGCGCCGATGATCGGGTCTTGCAAATTCATCGCCTGTCCGAATGGAAGGCACTTACATATCGTTGTCGCTCAATGGAGGATAACCCATGCGCACTTTTGATCTGGCTCCGCTATACCGGTCGACCGTTGGTTTTGATCAGTTGGCAAATATGATGGACCGCGTTCTGTCCAATGACGTCGCCCAGCCGAGCTACCCCCCGTACAACATCGAAAAAACCGCCGATGATGCCTATCGCATTTCGCTGGCAGTGGCTGGTTTTTCGGCCGATGACTTGAACATCGAGGTCAAGCAGAACGCTTTGGTTGTGACCGCCAAGAAAGGCGAAGAGTCTTCGGACAAAACCTATCTGCATCGTGGCATTGCCACTCGCGCGTTTGAGCGCCGCTTCCATTTGGCGGACCATGTGCGTGTGACCGGCGCAAGCCATGAAGACGGCATGCTGCACATCAACCTGGAACGTGAAATCCCCGAGGCGCTGAAGCCGCGCCGGATTGAAATTTCCAGCGGTGCGACCAAAGCCGTTGAGCAGGATGTGGTCGACGCCAAAGCCGTCAACTGACCTCCAAACTTTACTGACAAACTTCCTTCCCTTGTTGTCAGGCCCATTTGGGCGACGCGCGTTCCGTTTGGAGCGCGCGTTTTTGATTGGTTGTGTTCTTAACCTGTGAAAGGCATGTTGGCCGGACGTTTTCCAACAATCGGGAGTGGCGCGTGAACCTGGGCGCTTTGAAATCCAGAAATTTCCGCGCTTATGTCTTTGGCGCCGCCTTTGGTCTGCTGGCGATCTGGATGCAGCGGATCACCATTGGCTGGTTGGCCTGGGAGATGACGGACTCCGCCAGCTTTGTTGGTGCGGTGGCGTTTTTGCTGTTTGCGCCTTCGATTGTGCTGTCACCGCTCTTTGGCGTGTGGGTGGACCGCTGGCGCGTGAAACACACAATGCTAGTGTTGCAAAGCATCAATGCGATGTTGAGTGCCGTGCTATGGGCAGTTGTGGCGCTGGGCTGGGCGACACCGTTTCTCATAGCGTTGATCACTTTGTTGATCGGCATGGTGATTGCCGCCAATCATCCGGTGCGGATGGCGCTGACGCCGAGGCTGGTTCGGAGAGAATATTTGGGGTCGGTGGTTACAATCGTGGCCATCAATTTCAACATTGCGCGGATGGTCGGGCCTGCCGTTGGCGGTTTCCTGATCGCGGTCATTGGAGTGGCAGAAACGCTGTTTGTACAGACGGTGTTGTTTGGCCCTTATTTGTTTGTGATTTCGCGGCTGACTCTGCGCCCACGGCGGGACAGTGGCAGTGCGCAGGAACCGTTTTTTAAAGCACTTGGGGTTGGCGTCCGATACGTGTGGCAAACAGAGACGGTGCGCGAGGCGATGTTTATCGCGGGTGTATTGGCGTTGGTAGCAAGAGGCGCGTTGGAAGTTTTGCCACCTCTTGCAGACGGGGTGTTTGAGCGCGGCGCGGACGGGCTCGGTGTATTGATGAGTGTGACTGGCGTTGGCGCTATTCTTGGTGGCTTCTCGCAAGCCGCGCTGCCGCCGCAAGAGCCAGGGCGGCTGCCGCTGACCACGAGAATAGCGATTGTTTTTGGGTTGATGCTTGTCGCAGTTCTTGGCGTGTCGCCGATCTGGGAAGTGGCCTTGGTGGTGGCCGCAGGGATGTCTTTTGTGACCACGGTGACGGCGATCTCGACACAGACTGCCATTCAACTGGATTTGGAAGATGACATGCGCGGGCGCGTTATGAGCCTGTGGGCGGTGATTGCCGCTGGCGGTTCGGCTTTGGGTGCGGGCGCTATGGGGATTTTGGCCGATTGGCTTGGGTATCAGACCGCATTGGTTGGGACCGGCAGCTTGGCGGCGCTAGGGGTGGCGGCCTATCTTTTGTTGGCTCGGCTCAAAGCGTAAGCCCCGATGCCAAACGGCACCGGGGCTTGCTTCCAATCAGACGGGGAGGGTCAGATCAGTTGGCGGCAGGTTCGATGTTGCCGATGTTCACAAACATGGTCTCACCTGAGTGATCGTCGACACCGTCGTTGTCGGTGGAGAAGTAGGCGGTGCCCTCTTCGAAGATTGCCAGGCCTTCAACCTTGTCCAGAACGTAGCCACCGGTAGCGGTCAGATCGGTGAGCAGGTCGCGGACCAGAACTTTGGAGACAACCGGCAAGTCGCCACCCAGAGGGGCTGGCACCATTTCGGATGCTGGGACGCGGTAAATCTTCTTAGTGACAGCGCGGTGGTCATGCTGGTTGTCACGTTCCACGATGTAGACCCAATCGCCGTGGGCGACGATTTCGGACAGACCTACCCAGCCGGTGGCAGGCGCAGCCTTCGGATAGTGCACAGCACCCCATTCCTTGGTCTCAAGGTTGTAGGACACGAGTTTCACGTGATCCGCTGGATCGTCTTTCCACTCACGCTGCACGGCCATCCAGAGGGTGTCGCCGATCTTGGTGATGCCCTCAAACCCGAAGCGTTTTTCGACGGCGGCCAGCTCTGCCGGGATGCCAAATTCGCCTTTCAGGTTCTTGATCGCGCCATCGGCCTGCACGTGATAGATCGCATGCGGGATCAGACGCTCTGTGCGGCCTTCGGATGCCACGTAGAAGCCGCCTTTGCCGTCCAGCGTGATTCCTTCGAGGTCGAGCTTCTGAGCGGGCGTGCCGTTGCGGGTGATGCGGATCACATCGACGATGCGGGCCGGGGTCTGGTTGGTGTCGATCTTGAAGATCGAAGGCTGAAAGCCGTAGAAGCTGTCATTCACAGCCCAGACGATGCCGTCCTTGTCTGCCACCATGCCAGAAATCGCGCCCCAGCCGATCAACTCTTCCGCGCCTTCGGATGTCAGGTGCGGATAGGCCGCTGGCGCGTTCTGATATTCAAACAGCATGACGTGCGCGCGGGCGCCTTTGTCCTCAATGAGATCTTTTTCGTTGGCGGAGACCAGCAAGTTGCGCTCTGGAATGGCCACGTAGCCTTCTGGACCAACACCGGAGGGCAGCAACTGTTTCAACACAGGCGCGGCGGGGTTGGTGACGTCATAGACACCCACAACGGAGGCGCGTTCTGCACCGACAAACACGTAAGGTGTGCCGTTGAAGGTGGCGAAGGTGACGCTCTCGGGTTCCACACCCTTGCTGTCGGACCGCTTGTCCGGGTAGTGGCCGATCTGGACGATGGCTTTCTCAAAGTCGGTGCCGCCTTCGTATACAACAGTGCCGTCCTTGTGGAAGATGGTCCAGCCGCGGGAGCCTCCGTCCATATCGCCTTCGTTTGCGGTCGCGAAGTGGTTGTCGTCGATCCATGCAACGGCATCTGGCTCGCGCAGGCGACCTGCTTGGCCTTCGGTGAAGATCAGTGCGCCGCGTTCATCTGTTGCGTCGATGCCTTCGAGATCAACCGCGCCGGCGGAGAAATGCGAGGTGATTTTGCCGTCTTTGGAGACAACCACCATGTGGTTGTTTTCCTGCAGGGTCACCACGGTTTCGCCCAAAGCGTTGATGGAGACATATTCCGGCTCCGGATCTTCGGGGGAGACCTCTGCGAGGCCGGTCATGCCCACCATTCGCAGGGTGTCACAGGCCAGCGCGCCGTCCTTCAGATCGACCATGGCGAGCATGCCCTCTGGCATCTGGCCAGTGCGGCCGTCGCCGAGGTCTTCGTCCCGTTCGTTTTCGATTGCGACAGACACGAAGGAGGTGTCAGGTGCGATGGCCACTGAGTCTGGCTGGCCACCGAGGTCACAGGAGGCGGCAACGGTGCCGTCTTTGATGTTGATGGCTTGCAGGCTGCCCGACGGCGCGGTGTAGCTTTCGGAGGTGTTCACACCAACGATGGCAAAATCACCCAGAACGCCAACGGAGGTTGGCTCACCGGACAGAGCAATGTTGCCCAGTGGTTTGGGGTTGGCGGGATCGGTGATGTCGATGCGGCCCAGCACACCCAGCGGGCTGTCAGTGTAGACCAGCGTCATGCCATCGGCCGTGGCGGCGATGATTTCCGGGGAAGTCTCGCGCTTGGTGTCTTCGCCTGCGGCCATGTTTTTGACCACAGGGAAAGAGGCAATCCGGTTGAAGTTCATCTCTGCGGTAGCGTGGCCTGCGGTCAGGGCCAGCGCAGAGGTCAGGCAAAAGCTGCGAAGCAACATCTGTGCGTCTCCGTTTTGAATACTGCGCAGGGGCATCGCATGGACAGGTGACGCATCTGTAACGGGCGAGTGACAGATTTGTTAAAGCCAACGGGTGGATGTCGCAAAAGATGTTTGAGGTTTGAAATAGTTTCACCCAGAGTGCTGTCGAGTTGTGGGGAGAGTGCAAATGGACTGGGACGACGCATATTCAAATGGCGCCTATATTGAGGGCGCGGAGGGCTATCCGCCGCGCTGGGAGCGCGAGGCAGCAGCGTTTCGCGAAACTGCGGACGTGGAGCTGGATGTTGTCTACGGAGAGGGTGCGCGTCACAAGTTTGATCTGTTCCGGCCGAAAGACGCAGCCAAAGGCTTGTTGGTCTTTGTGCACGGCGGCTACTGGATGGCGTTTGATAAGTCCTATTGGAGCCACTTTGCACGAGGGGCTGTGGAGCGTGGTTGGGCGGTAGCGCTGCCGTCTTATGATCTCGCGCCCGATGTGCGGATTTCCGAGATTACCAAGCAGATTACAGCAGCAGTGACCACGGCGTGTGCGCTCGTAGATGGCCCTGTTGTTCTGGCCGGGCATTCGGCGGGTGGACATCTTGTGGCGCGGATGATCTGTGACGGGGTGTTGCCGGAGGATGTGGCCGCGCGGGTATCTCGGGTTGTGCCGATTTCGCCGCTGGCCGATTTGCGTCCGCTGATGATGACGGCGATGAATGACAAACTGCAACTGGATGCGGCGGAGGCGGATGCGGAAAGCCCGATGTGGCAAGCGCCGCGTGCGGGTGTGGACGTCACTGTCTTGGTTGGGGCGGCGGAGCGGCCAGCGTTTTTAGATCAGGCGCGCTGGCTATCGGAAGCTTGGGATTGTGATCTGGTTGTGGCGGGCGGCAAGCACCACTTTGATGTGATTGACGCCTTTGCCGATCCTGACAGTGATATGGCGCGGATGCTGTTTTCCTAAGCGCGGAAGCAGGGGAGTGTGTCACCTTCTTTGGGGGTGGCATGCCACACGCCGCGCGCAATGGCGCGCGCGAGACAGGTGGCGGCCGCGTGGCCCAACCAGAGCGTGTCGGCAATGTCGTTGTCCAAAGGTTTGGCGTTTGTGCTGACCCCAAAGATCAGATCACCGTCCATCGGTGTATGCGACGGCACCAACGCGCGGGCCATGCCGTCATGGGCGGCTGTCGCCATGCGGGTGCATTGGGCCTGTGTTAAGTCCGCGTCAGTTGCGACAATGGCGATGGTGGTGTTGTGGCTGGAGAGTTTGGTGTTGGGTAAGTCGCTGGGAGCGGAAGGCATGAGGCCGTTGCCGCCGAACTCGGTGCCCACTTCCCAGGGCGCAGCCCAGAAATGTTTGCCATCCGGTGAGGCGTCGCCAAGGGCATTCACAGCAACCAAAGCGCCCACAGTGTGACCCGATGGGAGCACCATGCTGGCTGAGCCAAGCCCGCCTTTGTGAGTTGCAAGGGTTCCTCCTGTGCCCGCGCCGACCGATCCAAGCGCAAAGTCCTCAGATGCGGCCTCTAAGGCCGCAGCGCCAAGGGATTTGTAGGGATTGGAACCCCAGTTTTTGTCGCCGCCATTCAGCAGATCGAAGAGGATCGCGCCGGGCACAATCGGGACAGTTTGATCGCCGACAGGAAAGCCGCGGCCTTGGGCGCGCAGGGCATCTGCCACACCGGAAGGCGCGTCCAGACCAAAGGCAGAACCACCGGACAGGGTGAGCGCGTCGACCTGCTGCACGGTCTTGTCGGGCGCCAGAAGGTCGGTTTCACGGGTGCCTGGTGCACCGCCCATCACAGAGACGCCGCAGGTAAAAGGCGCATCGCCAATCAGCACGGTGGTGCCGGTTTTGATGTGGTCGTCCTGCGCATTGCCAACACGCAAGCCGGCAATGTCCGTGATCAGGTTTCTGGGTCCGGTTTGCATTTTAACGCCTCCTATTGGGGTCACAGTAGGCGCGTGAATTTTAGGCGCAAGGTCGCGGTTGAGACATCTGTGTCGGATTCTGCTTGTTCCTCTGTCAGAGGATTTGGCAGAATGTCGGCAGCATTGGCGATGGCGTCGCCACATTCCTCAGTGGAATGCGCACTAATCTTTCCAGTCCTGAACGCCGGGACCTCTTTGATCGGAGGTCAAAATGACTGCACGTCCAGAATTCTATCGTTTCCACAATGGCGAGAAAGCGCCGTTGCAATTTGCTGAGGCTGAATATGCCAACCGCGTGGCCGGTTTGCGTGCTATCATGGTTGAGCATGGGGTCGACGCGGCTGTCTTCACGTCGATGCACAATGTGTCTTATTACTCGGGCTTCACATACTGTGCCTTCGGGCGGCCTTATGCGGTGGTGGTGACGCCGACCGAATGTGTGACCATTTCCGCTGGTATCGACGCAGGGCAGCCCTGGCGGCGGTGTTATGGTGACAACATCACCTACACCGATTGGCAGCGCGACAACTACTGGCGGGCGATCAAGTCGATCACCGGCGGCGGTGTGGTGACTGGCATTGAGGGCGATCATCTGACCCTGCTCCAGCAAGGTAAGTTGGAGAGCTTCTTGGCGCCGTCCAAAGTGGTTGATCTTTATGAACCGACAATGCGTCAGCGGATGCATAAGAGCGCGGCGGAGATCGAGATGATCCGCGCTGGCGCGGCCGTGGCTGATGTGGGCGGTTACGCGATCCGCGATGCTATCAAAGAAGGCGTGCGCGAGATTGATGTGGCCATGGCCGGTCGCGATGCGATGGAGCTGGAGATCGCGAAGCGGTTTCCGGATGCGGAGTTTCGCGACACCTGGGTGTGGTTTCAATCAGGCATTAACACCGATGGGGCGCACAACCCAGTGACCGCGCGCAAGTTGCAGCGGGGCGATATTCTGTCGCTGAACACCTTCCCGATGATCTCCGGCTATTACACGGCGCTGGAGCGCACGCTTTTTGTCGGTGAAGTGGATGATGCCAGCTTGAAGATTTGGGAGGCCAACGTCGGCGCACATGAGTTGGGGATTTCCCTGCTGAAGCCCGGGGCGAGCTGTGCGGAGGTAACAGAGCAGATCAACGACTTCTTCGCTGAGCGCGACCTCCTGCAATACCGCACTTTTGGCTATGGTCACAGCTTTGGCGTGTTGAGCCATTACTATGGCCGTGAAGCTGGATTGGAGCTGCGCGAAGACATTCCGACAGTGCTGGAACCGGGTATGGTGATTTCCATGGAGCCGATGTTGACCATCGCAGATGGGCAGCCGGGCGCCGGTGGTTACCGAGAGCATGACATCCTGGTGATCAACGACGATGGCAATGAGAACATCACTGGCTATCCCTATGGGCCGGAGTTCAACGTCGTCGGGTAAGGTGATGTGAGACAAGCTTGGGTTTTGGCTGCGCGACTTCGTGGCCAAAACCTCGCGAAATGCGGGTGCGCAACAGCAAGCCCTTTCTTTTGCCGTGCACATTTGCAACACTCTGCCCAAATTGAATCTGAGACCGATGTAAATGGGCGTAACATTCCCCATATCAGTCTCAACATATTGGAAATAGGGAGTGTTTTATGGCGGATTTTGAAACGCAAGTGCGTGAGTCTCAAGCGCAGGTGGCCGAAGCACAAAACAAGATTGCCGAGCTGACCGGGCGCATTGATGCGGCGCGGGCGAAGATGAAATCTGGCGATGATGTTGCGATTGATATCGAGAACGCGACTCTGGATGACGTGCATGCGCATACGGATGTGATGAACGCCAATATCGCTGAGCTGATCATGGGGCTGGACGACGTCACTGCGGCGTTTTCCAAAGACTTTGACCAGATGCGGGACAAGACCGGCTGGGAGAGCTTTGTTGGTATCTTCAGCCGGGGCAAGTCTGAGTCGATGCGGGCGGAACGGATCAAGACCGCCAACATCGATGACAAGCTGCAGGACCTGATTGCGAAATCCGACGTAATCACCAAGCTGCTCGAAAGCCAATTGGCTGTGTTGGAAGAGCAAAAGGTGAAAGTAGAGGCCAACTTGGCCGAGACGCTGGATGAACGCGAGTTCACCGTGGGTGAGTTGGAAAGCCTGCGGGCGGAGATTTTGGGTATGGATCCCAAGATCATCGAGATCGAGAACAAGATTGCGGTGGAGCAGGACGCGGCGGCGCGGACCAAGCTGGAAACCGAGCTGGCGGACCTGAACAAAGCCTACAACGCGCTGGTGCAGCAGGAGCAGGTGAAACTGTCCAAAAGCCAGACGTTGGAGCGCTATATCGAGAAGGGCAAAACCTGGGTCGACTCCCTACAAAATCAGGCGGCGACGCAGATGGTGCTGATTAACAAGCTGCAGACAGATACCAAGCAGCGCGTGGTGCTCTATGATGCGCTGACCAAATCTTTGAAGACCGCGCAGCAGCAGGACATTGCCCACCGGATCAACGAGATTGGTGTGGAGACGGACAAAGAGGCGCAGGCCTCGATGGCGGCGATTGGCACGGCGACCAATCAGAAGATGGCCGACATGATGGAAGCCCATGAGGAACACATGGTGTTTGCACGCGACGTATTGGAAGCGAAGGCCAAGGCGGACGAACGCTTTGCCCGGCGGTTCCAAAAGATCGTCGAGAAGCACGATAAGAACCTGTATGGGGCGTGATGCCAGTTGAGTGTGTCTCGTGTCTTCCTAAGGTGTGGAGCGCTGGCAGTAATCATTGGGCTCGTCATGGCGGTCTATGAGCTGCTTTCGGGGGAGCTCTCGATTGCGCAGCTGGGTGAGCGAGCGCCTATTCAGCTTACCGGTAACTTAACGCGAAATGGCCAGTTGTTCTTTGCTCTCATAATTTCTGTACAGTTCTTTATTGGGGGCATCTTTGGGGTTTTAGGTCGGGCTAACATGTTGAAGATTTGGTGCGATCCCCAGTTTCGGGACCGTTTGAACCAGAGTAGATGGCGCATGTTCGAGAATGGGTTCTCTCGTCGCTTGATGGTTTGGCTTCTGGATTTGCCGCCTGCTCTGGAGCCAGAGCGGTCCAAACACTGATGTCGCTGGTGTTGGGAGAACTGGGCACGTTGGAACGGAAAATGGCTGGCGAAGGATTTGGTTTGGCTATGACATGTGACTTCAGCATAGGATCGCGCCCGAGCCCGAGGGCGGCAGCCAGGTTGGCGCAGGCAGAGACGCAAGCTCTGAAGTATAAGTGTGTTTTGAATGTTGCAACATCGCGCCCGCCCTGGGGGGCGGGATCGGGCGCGATCCGTGACACTCTGTGTCCCGGAGGAGGAAAATGAACGACACAACCAAAGACCACACAGCTTTGATGGAGACCCGCGCGTCGCGGCGGTATTTTCAGAAGTTTGAGCGTATCACCGAGCATCTGACACAGGTGGCGGCGGCGCGCGCGGCTGAGGGGGCGATTGGGCAGAACGAGGTGGAAATCCTCACGCGCTATTTGGCGTCGATTGGCTACACCTTCAAAGCGCTGAGCATGAAATACCTGCTGGTTGGGCGGCAGACCGGGCAATTCTTCGGCAGTCTGGCGATGGACGCGGTGGAGAGCGGCTTTCCGGTGTTCAACGAGTTGCTGGTCATGGCGAATGACGCACAGCAGGCCGAAAGCCATTTGCGTAATATGCCGAGCGCAGAGCAGCTCAAAGATGACATGCTGCGCGCTATCATTGGCGATCAGGAGATCCCGACGAAGCTGCAATTCGCGCTGAGCCAGCGGCTTTACTACGAGGAGTTGCTCAAGGGCGAGCTGTTCTGGGCGCAGAACCATCCGGAGGTGCGCTGGCAGGGCAACCTGTCGGAGCGGCGGCGCAAGTATCTGTTGCATTGGGCGGTCTATGACAGTCAGGTGAACCTGCCGACGATCTATCTGATGGACCTAGAGGACACAGCGCGGCGCGCCCTTCCCAAAGACGAGCGGCGCTGGCCGGAGGTGCAGGCGCATCTGATGGCACAGGCGGTGGGTGGCTTGAAGCTGGTGACCATCGCCAAAGGGTTTGACGAGAGCTTTGACGACCTGCACCCCAAACGGCTGCGACGGATTCATGTGGGGCCGATGTATTCGAGTGCTTTCACCAAGCAGACGGGGCCGATCCGAGAGGTGTTGGAGGCCGCGCGCGCGCCGGAAGGGGAAGACTGGACACTGGCCTGGACGTCTGAGGACTTGGTGAGTGAACGCGTCACCGATGAGCGCTCTGGCTGGTTTGGCACGGTGGAGCGGCAGGTCTTTGCGTTGGACCCCTTTGCTGGACACGGAGCGGATACTGGAGCGACCAGCATGGAGCGCTCGATTATTTTGCCGCAGCGGCCGTTTCAGGCGCTGGAAGAGCTCAACCCACCGGGATTTGGCAGCGTGACGAAATATGTGGTGAGCCCGCAGGGGCGGGTGTTGCGGTATTAGGTGGGGCCCTGGCATCGAGCCTGCGGCGATTGAATTTTTCAAGAATGAAGTTTGGGGTGGAGATTTAGATGAGCCTGACAAGTGATCAGATGGAGCTGCGCGAAGAGGATATTCGCAAGCATTATGATGCGGCTGTGGGGATGCTGGACGGCTTTGATCACACGCCGCGAATTGCCAAGGGCAAGGACCCTGTGGCCGCGCCGGAACGCTCCAGCGGGATTGGCACGCGGCGGCGCTTTCGCAGCACCACGCCGGGGTTGGTGACACGCTCAACCGCGCGGCCGGAAGGCGTCCATCTGGTGGAGCGCATTGAGGGCGCGGGCGGGGAAGATCCGCTGGTGTCCCCTGTTCAAGCCAATGTGCTGCATGGGTTGCGGCGGGCTTTGGCGATTGCTTTGGCGGTGGGCGAGAATTTTGCCGAGGCCTCCGGACTGGCAGATTTGAAACGGGACAATCTCGCCGGAGCGCTGGGTGCCGATAAGAAGACGGCGTTTTCCGAATTGTTGGCAGCGGAGGCTTTGGCGGTCAGCTATGTATTTGCCAATGCAACCTCGTTTCTGCTCGCGCCACTGCTGGGCGAGACGCAGGTTGAAGTGGGCGAAGTTGAGGAGGTTCTGACCGACAATGCGCAGCTGGCGCTGCATGGCGCGTTGTGGGAGCTCGATCAGGATATCGCCGCATTGGTCAGCGATGAGGATCGGCTGGTGGCCTGTGTCTGCGCCTTTGCCGAACAGTTGATGGAGAAGGTGGCTTTGCGGGCGCAAAATGCGCCGCAGTTGGCGGCGTTTGTGGGCGCGAGCTGGAAGGTTGAGGCGGATGATCTGACCCTCAATGGGTTTACACCGGCGCGGGCCGCCAAAGGCTCGACGCTGACCATGACCTTCAAAAAGCCCAATGAGGTGGTGGGCAACCACATCGCCAAATATCAGGCGATGAAGCTGGCCAAAATGCTGATGGCCTATGACTTTGACCGGCGGCTCAACCCCTTTGCGGAGCTGGGCGGGTTCATCTTCACCTTCATGGGCGACGGCGCGCCGGGGACCGGGAAAACCACGCTCATTCAGATGATGGCGGGGCTGATCAACGACTACTGTCAGGTGGCGGGCTATGCCTTCCGCTATCAGAACTTTGGCATCGACAATATCGACAGCTATCAGGGCAAGTCGGGGCAAAACGCCAAGGCGTTTGTGCAAAATGTGCTCGATCCGCAGGTGATTGGTTTTGGCACCATTGACGACATTGATCAGATCGCAGGCAAGCGTGGGGATCGGCAAAGCTCGGCGGGGCAGCAGGAGGTCACAGCGGTGTTCATGGAGGCCTTTGCGGGCGCCAACACCGTGGTGCGCGGCAACTGCACCTTTGGTATGTTCTCCAACTATCCGGAGAATGTGGACGACGCGCTGCGTCAGCGGGCCGGGGCACGGTTCTTGGTGGACGGGCCGCAGACGCGGGAGGATTACATCGACATCCTCGCGCTGTTGATGGGCAAGAACCACGACATCGCGCTGGGGGATCACGAGCTGTTCGAGGCGCAAGCGATTCAGAAGGCTGTGGCGGCGAGTTTTGAGAGCCACAATTGGCCACATGAGGAAGGTTTGCTGAACGTCCTTGATAAGGTGCATGGGCAGGTTGGGGAGCTCGACACCATTGCCAAGATGGGCACCTACCTGAAGGCCATTCAGGAGGCGGATGAGCGCTTCACAGGCCGGGCGATCAAGAACATTACTGACGCTGTGAAAGTCCGCGCAATGGACTTTGAACTGCCAGACGCATGGATGGAGAACCCGGAGTTGTTTTTGGCCAAAGACTATGACGCCAAGAAGGCGATGATAAATGAGCTGCGGGTGCCGATCACCACCGACATGGTGGTGCAGGAAATCAACCGCTATGCGGACAGTGAGTTCCGCTATGCCGACAAATCCGACGAGGTCGCGATCGCCAACATGGTACGCGACATGCAGCGGTCCGAGGCGGCGAAGCGGCGGTATCTGGAGGGCAAAGCGTAAGTGTTTGTGATCGACAGCATCGGGTTTTTCAATACGGCGGTGCCGCTTGGCGTCTTGGCGCTGTTGGCGGTGCTGTTGCCGCGTGTGCTGGTGGATCGTGAGACGCGCTCACATGGCAAGGTGCTGCACGGGATTGCGCTGTCAGCGGCGTTTTTGGTGGCGATTGGGTTTATGATTTCGATTGGCGTCACCCAGATGCGCGGGTTTGAGGCCGTGGGGCATTTTGAGATTGATCCGCTAGGCGCGACTTGGGTGCATCTGCGGCTGTCGCTGATGGCGGCGATTGTCTGGGCGCCGATCTTGGGGCTGGTCTGGTTTGGCCAAGCGCAGGGCGTGGAAGCGCGGCGGGGGCAGGACATTGCTGCGGGGGAGCGGTGAAGATGGCAGTGAGGGGCGGGCCCGACCTGGTGGGCGCTTTGGATTGGTTTGGAATTGGCGTTTTGGAGCAAAGTACGCAGGTGATTGTGTGTGTGGCCGACGGTGCAAACGCGCCCTCCGGGGGGAGGTCACCTTTCGGGATCTCGCTTCGCGAGACCCTATCGGTGCAGCGGGGCGCGGCCCGGCTTAAGGCCGAGCGGGAGGGAATTTGATAGTGGAAAATGTTGCTGGTTTTTTGATGCTCGCCTTGGGCGCCTCGGTAATTTTTAGCGGTGGCTTTATCGCACATCGCGAAAAGACCAAGGTAGCGCCCGAGCCGGTTAGCGAAATTTTTGTCCTGAAGGGCGCGCTTGTGATAGCGGGAGCCAGTTGGCTAATGGGCGTATGCCACGTGATCAACTCAGGCGGTCTCCTACACTTTTCGAGGGCGGCGTTGCTAGAAACTCTTGGTTGGGGTCTTGCTCAGGGCGCATACTTTTGCCTTGCAGGCTTTGTACTTTTTTTTGGGTTTTCTGGAGCTTTTGAGCGTCTCTTGGATCGCGCGGATGGAGGGCAAAACGAATGAGAGTGTTAGCAACGACTGGTATCGGCGGCGACGTTACGCACGTTAGAAGAGCCCGTAAAGTGACTCGTTCCGAGTGTCACACGTTTGAGGGCTTTCAATGCATAGACTGATCCAACGCGGCCTGATGTTTGGCAACTTGATTGAAGTGGCCTCGCCGGTTTTGGTGGAGCGCTATAACCGGGCGCTGAAACATCTGACGGGCAAGACCACCAATCTCACCGATTTTCACATCGATATCTCGGGCTATTCGCCGGAGATCGGCGATGAGTTGAACGATCATCTCTACCTCAACCACGGTGGCTGCAACCGGCAGTTCATTCTGCTGACCACAGATCAGAAATCCGCGCCGCTTTTGAACATCAAGTTTTCCACCAGCCGCGATATTCTGCGGCATTTCATTGAGGAAAACGAGCCGCAGCTCTTTGCCCTGACCGCGCGGGATGCCGTCGCAGGTGAGTTGGTGAACTCGGTTTTCTCAGTCAGCCAACCGAGCAGGCTGATGGACATTCGCAATGTCACCATTGAGGCGGACACCACCGAAGGCACCCTGCGCGATGCAGAGAAGCTTGGGGAACTGGCGGATCGGTTCAAGCAGGAGGAAGACGGCTGGTTTGACGATGTGCTGATTGCCGACATGATCACGCTCGCGAAACGCACCGGCGATGTGACGCGCAATCCGGTGAAACTCAAACATATGGAATTCGATCAGCAGGTTTATTGGACCGCGCATTTTGGTGGGGTCTACCTGTTCCGTGGTTTGGCGCATCCGGCGGTGATCACAGCGGGTGACAAAGCTGAGCTGGGCAAGCTGCCGATCAAGTACACGTTTGATTTCAAAGACCGAAATCAGATTGCGAAGTTTCTGGATTACAACGATCTGGCCGAGCCTATTGTGAAAGCGCGCGGCGTGGATGGCGCGGCGATCCTGCGTCAGAAGATGGATTTCATCGTTGTGGACGCGGCGCAGGAGGCGGGGGTGGACCTGACCGGGGCCACACGGAGCGACATTCGCCGTCTGGCGCGCCAGCATGCGGAGCAATTGCCGCCGGAATACCATGAGCTGCGCAAGATGGTGGATTGGGCCGAAAGCGACGGCAAATGGCCGAAGATCACCAGCGATCATCCGGCCTATTTCTACACGCTGCGGGCCACGGACACGGATCAGCGCGATCTGGTGAATATGCTGCTGGCGGAACTGGCACCCAAGGACATCCGGCAGCTGTTCATCTGCCACAAGGAGGTGTTTTACCGCCTCTATCAAGGCTGGTCGGAGACCAAGAAAAGCTTTGTGGCGGATTTCCTGGAGCGGGAGTATCAGGTCGACAAAGTGGGCGCGCGTGAGGCGCTGTTTGGCTTTGACGCGCCGCTTGAGATGCCCCGTGCGACGCGGCGTGCGTCAGAGGATATGATTGCGCGGGTTGGGCCGTGGGGCGCGGTAAGGTCAGGACGGTGAGGAGGGCGCTATGGGATTGATACGTTTGGCGATTATCGGTTTTGTCGTTCTGACAATCATCTATGTTTGCCTGTCTTTTTACAGCCGCGCAGTGCGGCGCGGAAAGCTGGAAGCAGAATGGGACGATGAAGGCATGAGCGGGGATCGCGACGCCTTTATTGAGCAGGGCTTGGAAGAATACGATGGGTCTTTGCGTCGCAAATTGATCTGGGGTGTCTATATCGTTCCTGTGGCGTTTGTCATGATCCTCATCTACGTCATCAACTTTATGTAGGGGCCGCTAAATGGTTTACGTTAAATGGATTTTCCGGATCATCTTCTGGGGTGCCTTTGCGGCTTGGCTGCACTATACGCTGCCGCAACATGATATTGTGCGCATTGTCGGCACTTATGAAGAGCGTCAGGAACTTGGAGATTGGACGCGGATTTTCTGGTCTAAGCCTGACACTCAGTCCGAAGGGCTGATCAACCGTGATGTGCAATTCATTCAAGGCTTTGACGCGAAGGACAAAGCGCGGGTGTATCGGAATGAGGACACCGGCTGGAGTTGGCCACCGTACTTCAAGTTCGACACGGCCAACCTCTATACGGAAGCGAACGACGCAATCTCCACCAAAGACGCGCCGGAGTGGGTGGTGATCACGCATTATGGGTGGCGCAACGAGTTTTTGTCGGCCTTTCCGAACGCTGTTGCTATCAAGCCAGCGACTGGTCCTGATATGCGGATAATACCTTGGTTCAATATCGTTTTCTTGACCCTACTGGCCGCGCTATTCTGGGCGATCTATGTGCGCTGGCGCCGGTTCCGTGAAGCGCGGATTGACCCGGTTTTAGAGGACGTGGGGGACAGCTGGGACGCTGCTAGCGACAATGTTGCTGAGAAGCGCGGGCGGTTCCGCGCCTGGCTGGACACCTGGCGCGGGAAGGCGCGTTAACGCATGCCGTAGTAGAGGCCGACCACGTGCTCGGCCTCTGCAAAGAACAGCCAGCGTGAGGTGGCGACACCGGCGACGTGGCTGAGGACTGCTAGGATTGCCAGGACGTGGCTGAAAGGCAGCAACAGACAAATAATGGGCAGCATGAATGTGAGGCCAAAGGCTATGCGGCGCAGTTTTTGCGCGTGTTTTCGGCCAATTACGTAGATGAACTCTTTCACCAGATAATTGGGCGCGGTGTGCGGATGTGCCATGGAACGCACGGTGCCGCGCTCGCCTAATCCCGTGGCCGTGCCAAGGTCGGTGCCGCTGTCAGATAGGGCCGCGTCACCACGTTGCCACCAGATGAATTGGAAGATCGCGGCGATCACAAGCAGCAGGATGGCCATGTTCACGCGACCTGAAAGAAGTGCGCCCCCAGCAAGTGAGAAACTCAGGTAAAGCGCTGGCGTCAAAGGGGTTTTCCAACGCGGTACAGTGTCAAGCTGGGCGTAGATCATGGAAGTGGTGAAGACGGTGAACAGCGACAGGGCGGCACCGATCAGGCCCAATGCGGCGGCGTTCATTTCAAAGAAAATCAACGATATCGCGTGCAGCCCCAAAAAAATAAGGGCGAGGATGGCACTAACGCCTTCGCGGGACAGCCAACTGCTGCGCCATTGTGTGAGGGCGCGCCAGGCGCGTTCGGGGTGGCCGAGGTGGAAGGTGGAGGAGATCAGGCCACCAACGGACAGGGCGTAAGCAATTGCAAAGAATACAAAAGCTGTGAGGCCGGTGGGTGGCGTCGGATCAATGCCAAGCCAGAACAAGAGACCAAAGCCCAGGCCGGAGAGCGTTGAGAAGACGATAACGGATGGGGCTGGATGCATCAGGCGGTCCCTCCGGGCAGTTTGTCGAGGGCCTTGTCGAGCCATCCGAGGAAGCCTTGGGGTTCTTCGGCGACGGGTTCCAGAAGTGGGGCCAGGAGGCTTTGGTCGTCCCAGGAATCCTTGAGGCGGGGTGGCAGATACTTGTTCACTGGCAAAGTGCCCATTTCCGGCATGAGGTCAAATCCGCCTCTGGATTCAACGAGTTGGCTGACGTCAGATTTGGGATCGGACAGGTCACCAAAATGTCTGGCGCCGGCGGGGCAGGTGCGGACGCAGGAGGGGATTTGGTCCTCTTCCGGCAGGTTTTCGTTGTAGATGCGATCCACACAAAGGGTGCATTTTTTCATCACGCCTTCTGCTTGGTCCAGCTCGCGTGCGCCATAAGGGCAGGCCCAGGCGCAGAGGCCGCAGCCGATGCAGTGGTCTTCGTTGACCAACACGATGCCGTCTTCGACGCGTTTGTAGCTTGCGCCGGTGGGGCAGACTGTGACGCAGGGGGCATTTTCGCAATGCAAACAAGACTTTGGAAAGTGTACGGTCTGCGCGCTGCCCTGCTCTGGCTGGACCTCATAGCTGTGTACGCGGTTCAAAAACGTGCCCATGGGTTCGGTGCCATAGGGGCGTTGGTCAGACAGGGGCGCACCGTAGTTTTCGGTGTTCCAGCCTTTACAGGAGATCACACAGGCGTGGCAGCCGACGCAGGTGTCCAGATCGATCACAAGGCCGAGGGTGCGGTCGGTTTTGGCGGGTAAATCGGTCATTTTTTCACGTCGGTATTGCGTCGGTATTGCGACTGTATCGCGGAGGTGCGGATTTTGAGGCTTTTATGTCTCATTTGCCCACCTTCCATTCCAAATGATCCGGGCCTTGGGGGACTGGTGACTTGATAGGATCGAGGGCTGGTTGGCTCTCTGTTGGCGCATCCGCTTTCTCGATTTTCACGCGCAGATCGAACCAAGCGGCCTGGCCTGTGATGGGGTCCGAGTTGGCCCATCGCAAGCCGTCGCCTTTGGGCGGCAGCAGTTCATGGATCAGATGGTTGAGCAGGAACCCTTTGTTGGCTTCCGGTGCATCTTCAGATAGGGCCCAAGCGCCTTTGCGTTTGCCAATGGCGTTCCAGGTCCAGACGGTGTTTTCGTTGAGAGCCGCCTGATGCGCCACAGGCACGGTGATTTCGCCATGGGCAGAGGTCACACGGGCCCAGTCACCCTCAGCAAAGCTGTGTTTCTCCCATAGCTTTGTCGGGAGGTAGAGGGGATTCTCACCGTGCAGTTGACGCAGCCAAGCGTTTTGGGTGCCCCAGCTGTGATACATCGCCATTGGGCGTTGGGTGAGCGCGTGCACGTCACACTCGTCTGGATCAACGCGGGCGTCTTCCAGCGGCGCGTACCAGATGGGCAGCGGCTCCATAACCTCCTTCAGACGGTCGCGCAGATGGTCTGGAGGCTGGATGTCACCATGTCCTTCGGCGGCACGTTGGAATTTTCGCATTGGTTCCACATAGAGCTGGAACAAGAAGGGTTGGGGGGCGTCATAGAGCCCAATGCCAACGGCCCAGTCTTGGTAGTGCTGATTCCAAGGTTTCATGTAGAGTGCGTTGTCCGGCACGTGTTCGATCGCGAAGCCACCGTTGGCAATGTATTCTTCAAGTTGATTTGGATTGACTTTGCCGCGGCCGAATTGGTCGCCGTTTCCACGGAAACCAGCAAGAGGCCCCACGCCAGGGCGGCGTTCGTGGTTCACGATGTAATCGGCGTAGTCTTTCCACTTGGCGGTTCCGTCTGCATTGAGAAAGCCAGGTAGGCCGATACGTGCGCCAAGTTCGATCAGCACGGATTGGAAGCCGCGCACATCGCGATCCGGCTCAATCACCGGCCAGCGGATGGCGTCTGCGGCACCGTCGGCTTCGCAGATTGGGCGGTCCAGAAGCGAGATACAGTCGTGCCGCTCCAGATAGGTTGTGTCCGGCAGGATCAGGTCGGCATAGGCGACCATTTCGGAACTGTAGGCATCGGAGTAGATGATGCGTGGGATGCGATAGCCGCCGTCGTCATTGCGGTCGGTCAGCATCTTTATCACACCCGAGGTGTTCATCGAGGAGTTCCACGACATGTTGGCCATGTACATGAACAGCGTGTCGATCGGGTACGGGTCCTGCGCGTGGGCGTTGGAGATCACCATATGCATCAGGCCGTGAACGGACATGGGGTTTTCCCATGTGAAGGCCTTGTCGATGCGACAGGCAGAGCCGTCCTCATTGATCTGCAGGTCTTCGGGGCCGCGCGGGAAGCCGAGGTGCGGACCGGCCAGTGGCTTGCCGGGACGGCCATAGCCGTGGGGTGTTGGGTGGGCTTCGACTGGTTTGGGATAGGGCGGCTTAAACCGGAAGCCGCCGGGGACTTCGACGGCGCCCAAGAGGATTTGCAGCACGTGCAGGGCGCGGCAGGTCTGGAAGCCGTTGGAATGCGCAGAGATACCGCGCATGGCGTGGAAGCTGACCGGGCGGCCCGTCATGGTTTTGTGGGTTTCGCCGCGGAAGTCGGTCCATTCCTGCTCCAGCTCAAAGGCTTCGTCAAAGGCCACCCGCGCCAGTTCAGTGGCGATGGTCTTGATCTTTTGGGCGGAGATGCCGGTTTTCTCGGCGACGTTTTCAGGAGCGTATTGTGGGGCGAGATATTTCTCAGCCATCAGGTGCATCACTGTGCGGTGGGTGACACCGGCCTGACGGTAGGTGGCGGAGAGATCAGGGCGCACGCCTTTCTGATCAAACGGTGCGGGCTTGCCGGTTTTGCGGTCGATGACCTGCTGTTTGCCATCGGCATCGCGCATCAACAGGCCGGTTTCGGCGTCCACCAGCACGGCGGCATTTGTGTATTGCGCGAGGTAGTGCAGGTCGATTTTGCCCGCTTTCATCAACTCATGAATGAGGCTGAGGATGAAGAGACCATCGGTGCCGGGGGTGATGCCCACCCATTCGTCCGCCACAGCGTTGTAGCCTGAGCGCACAGGGTTCACGCCTATGACTTTGGCGCCACGGGCTTTGATCTTGCCAATGCCGGCTTTGATCGGGTTGCTGTCGTGGTCCTCAGCCACGCCAAAGATCATGAAGAGTTTGGTATGGTCCCAATCCGGTTGGCCGAACTCCCAGAAGGCGCCGCCCATGGTGTAGATGCCTGCGGCAGCCATGTTCACTGAGCAGAAGCCACCGTGGGCCGCGTAGTTGGGTGTGCCAAAGTGCTGCGCCCAGAAGCTGGTGAAGCTTTGGGATTGGTCGCGGCCGGTGAAGAAAGCCAATTTGTGCGGCGCGGTTTCGTGCAGCTCGGTGAGCCAGCCAACGGCGGTGCTCATCGCCTCTTCCCAGCTGATCTCCTCATACTCACCGGAGCCGCGTGGGCCGACCCGTTTAAGGGGCTTTTTGAGGCGGGACGGCGCGTTGACCTGCATAATGCCGGCGGAGCCCTTGGCGCAGAGCACGCCTTTGTTCACCGGATGGTCGCGGTTGCCTTCGATATAGGCCACTTGTTTTTTGCCATCGGGGCCGTCCTTCATGTGCACGTTGATGCCGCAGCGACAGGCGCACATGTAGCAGGTCGTCTGACGTATCTCGTCAGAGACTTTCGGACTGGTGTTGAGGTCGGGTTGCTGGAACGTCATCTGGCCTCCCTTGGGCGCGTTTATCCGGTGAGCAAGTAAATCCCCGCGAGAATGAAGCCTGCGATGAAGAGGGTTTCGACAAAGATGAGCGCGATGGCTGCGCCGCCGACGCCGAGCACCTGTTTGAGGTTGGTTTTCATGCCCACAGCCGCGACGGCGGTGAGCAGGAGATAACGAGAGGTTTCGCCCAGCAGGTCAGAAAGAAAGGCGGGAATGAAACCAAGCGAGTTCAGGGCTGCGAGAGCAAGGAAGCCGACCACAAAGCCCGGCAAAACTGGCGGGCGCTCGCCGGTGCTTGGGGCTTCAGCAAAGGTACGGATCAGCATGGAGGTGATCAGAACCACCGGGGCCAGCATGGCGACACGGATCAGCTTGACCAGTACGGCGGTGTCGCCTGCCTCCTGGCTGATAGAGAAGCCGGCACCAGCAACCTGGGCCACATCATGGATGGTACCACCAAGGAAGACGCCCGCCATTTGGTCGTTGAGCCCGAAGACATCCACCAAAGGCGGATAAGCGATCATGGCGATGGTGGACATAACGGTGACGCCCATGACGGTGAAGAGCAGGCGTTCCTCAGAACGGGCGTCTTTGGGCAGGATTGCAGCCACGGCCATGGCAGCAGAGGCGCCGCAGATGGCAACGGAGCTGGCCGTGAGCGTAGAGAACCGCCATTTGTGACCGAACAAGGGGGCGACAAGTAGGCCGAAAAGGATTGTCGCCACCACGCCGAGGATGATGAGCAGCAACAGTTGCCAACCCAGTTCCATGACCATCATCGCTGAAATGCGGGCGCCAAGCAGGGCCACGCCCAGGCGGAGTACTGTTTTTGCGGCAAAGCCAACGCCCTCAACAGTGCGGCCTTCCTCGCCCAAAAAATTGAGGGCAATGCCAAACAGCAGGGCAAGCAACATGGCGGGGGCGCCATGGTGCTCAGACAGCAATTGCGCAGTGGCCGCAACTGTGACGGCAACCGCAACGCCGGGGAAATAACGGGTAAAATCCGCGCATAGACGCATTTTGATCTGCGTAAGGCGGTCAGGTTGGGAGCTTGTTCTGTCTGCTTGGGTCACGCGCGGAAATCCTTCTTTGCAGAAGCTGTGGCAGATTGAGCGTGTAGGTCAAGGACGTGTTGTGTACGTGCCGTAAAGTCAGGGACGTTGGTCATGCACCAATCCCCTGACGGAGGATCCCCAGCGTCGCCAATCCGATCAGCAGGCAGAGGCAGAACGGTTTGTAATATGGCTCCCACGCAGGGCGGAAGAGGGACTTACCCGCGATGACTCCCAGAGCGGATGCTGGTGCCAATGCAAGGCCGCGCAGGGCGGACTCGGTGTTCATCACGCCAAAATAGGTCAAGGTTGCCAGTGAAATGAGAGAAGACGCAAAAAGGAACATCACCAGAGAGGCGCGCATTTCGCGGGCGGGGGCGTTGGAGGCTAACACATAGAGCGCAACGACCATGCCGCCAACACCGGCCAGGCCGGTGACGATGCCCGCCAAAATGCCAGATACCCAAAGGCCTGGCCGTGTGGCCAAGACCGGCAGGCGCAATTTGGCGAGCTGCGTCGCGGCAAGCACAACAATCACGCATAAAGCCACCAATTTGGATGTGTCGACCGGCAGGGCCTGGGTCAGGCTGAGACCTATGGGCAGGCCAAACGCCGAGCCCAGCACCAGCCCGGTGACCACGCGGCGGTTGGCGTCTTTCATACCGCCGCGCACCATCAGTAGGGAGGCGGTCATCTCCTGAAACCACAGGATGGGGATCAGTGTTATGGGGGCGAGAAACATCACGGCGATCGCCATAACAACCGCAGATAAGGCAAAGCCTGAAAACCCGCGTACCAAACCGGCGACGAAACAAATCAGGATGAGCCAAACAAAGTGGTCAGTTGGTAGAGCGAGGGCGTCGAACATCAACGGCCTTTCATCGGGGTATAAGGGCGCATGTCAGGGCCGTTATAGAGCGTCAGTGGCCGGATGAGGATGTTGCTTTCCTGTTGGTCGATACATTGGATGATCCAGCCCGGCATACGACCGATGGCGAAGATCGGCACATAAAGATCCATCGGGATGCCGTGCAGCTGGTAGATGACGCCGGAGTAGAAATCGACGTTCACGTTGAGGCCATGGCGGGCGTAGGGTTTCATCGCCTCGACCACGCCTTGCAGGATTTCGTACCACTCCGGTGCGCCCATTTCTTCACCAAGTTTTTTCACGCCGTCGCGCATGTGGCGCGCGCGGGGGTCTTCGGCGCGGTAGACACGGTGGCCAAAGCCGGTGACCGCCTCGCGGTTTTTGCGTTTGGCTTTGACATAGGCGGCGGCGTTGTCGGGCGTGCCGATCTCGTGCACCATTTTCATCACGTCTTCAGCTGCGCCACCGTGGGCAGGGCCGGCAAGCGTGGAAAGCGCGGTGACAATGCCGCCGTGCAGGTTGGTGTCAGTGCCGATGGTGACGCGGGCGGCGAAAGAAGATGCGTTGGCGCCGTGTTCTGCATGCAGGATGAAGTCGACGTCGGCCAGTTTGGCGGCATCCACGGAAGGTTTCTCGCCCTTGAGCATCCAGAGCCAGTTGGCGGCGTGGGACAGAGTCTTGTCCGCAGGGATCGGATCGCGGCCGTTGCGGATGTTTTCATGCGCGGCGATGATCATCGGGACTTGCGAGGTTAGGCGCAGGCCGTTGGCGAGAAAGGCTTCAGGGGCAGTGTTCTGGCTATCTGCCTCCAGTGCGGCGAGGGCGGAGACCGCGGTGCGCAGTACGTCCATAGGGTGGCCGTCTTTGGTGGCGCGGATGATGTCGTAGACCTGTTCTGGCAGCTCGCGGGCGGCCTTGAGATCGGCATCAAACGCGGCCAGCTCTGTTTCGGTGGGCAGTTCGCCGTGGATCAGCAGGTAGCAGACTTCCTCAAAGGTAGACTGCGTGGCGAGGTCGTGGATGGAATAACCTCGATAGGACAGCTCGCCTTTGGCGCCATCGATATGGGAGACGCCAGAACGCTCGAAATAAATGCCCTTGAGGCCGCGGTTGATCTTGACGTTTTCGGTCACGGATGGCTCCTGTTGCGTATGCGGAGGTATACATGAAGTTTATGGATGCGCTGTCGGCCAAGGTGGCGGCGAAAAACGCGCGAGTGGTGTTCCCCGAACACAAAGAGCCGCGCACAGCCGAGGCCATGCGGGCGCTGGATCGGGATGGTCTGTGTCGGCCTATGACGCTTGGTGACAACACCGACCGCTACGTACAGGCGCTGATCGAGACGCGCGGCATGAAAGAGGGGATCGCCCGACGTCTTGTCGAGAAGCCGCTCTATCGGGCGGCGGCGATGGTTGCAGCCGGTGAGGCCGACGCGATGACCGCGGGGGCTGAAGCGCCAACGCGGCGTGTGATCGAAGCGGCCTCCATGGCGATTGGCCTGGCCGATGGGGTGAGTGTGCCGTCGAGCTTCTTCTTGATGAATTTCCCGGATGGCCGGTCGTTGGTCTTTGCCGACTGTGGTTTGACAGTGGACCCGGATGCCGAAGGGTTGGCGGCGATTGCCACAGCTTCGGCGCGCAGCGGAGAGGCGTTGCTGGGTGAGGCGCGGGTGGCGTTGTTGTCGTTTTCCACCGGCACCAGCGGTGCGGGCGCCAGTGTCGACAAAGTGCGCGAGGCGGCCGAGTTGAGTGGTTTCACGGGGCCGGTGCAAGGTGACGCCGCGCTGATCCCCGACGTGGCCGCGCGTAAAGGCGTGGGGGGCGGTGACGCAAATGTGCTGGTGTTTCCCAATCTGGATGCGGGCAACATCGCTTACAAGCTGGCGGTTGCTCTGGGCGGGGCGCAGGCCTTGGGTCCAATCCTGCAAGGGTTCAAAAAGCCGGTTTGCGACCTTAGCCGTGGGGCAAGTGCGCAGGATATTGTGGCCGCGACAATTGTGACGCTGGCGCTGGATTAGGGGCGAGGCGGGGCTCATGCGGCCCCCTCCGGTGCCTTTTGGGTCTGATCCAATGCATCAGATTGGGCGACGGTGACAGCAACCATGTGCAAAATATCCTCAGCGGAACATCCGCGGGACAAGTCATTAGCAGGTTTGGCCAGGCCTTGCAGCACCGGGCCAATGGCGGTTGCACCACCAACGCGCTGGGCGATTTTGTAGCCTAGGTTGCCGGCGTTCAGGCTGGGGAAGACAAAGACGTTGGCTGCGCCGCCAAGCGCAGATTTCTCGGCTTTTGACGCGGCGACCTCAGGCACAAAGGCGGCGTCGAACTGAAGCTCTCCGTCGATGATCAGTTCGGGATCGGCGACTTTGGCCAGATGGGTGGCCGCCACAACCTTGGACACTTTGGGATGATCTGCGCTTCCCGCTGTTGAGAAAGACAGCATGGCGACGCGTGGCGTCTCGCCGGTGAGTGCCCGGTAAGACGCCGCCGAGGCACGGGCGATTTCGGCCATTTCATTTGCGTCAGGGTCCACAACAAGACCGCAGTCCGCAAAGATATGTGCGCCTTTTACGGTGTGGTGCTCTTTGCAGTAGAGCATAAAAAAGAACGAGGAGACCATCGCCGCATCTGGCGCTTTTCCGATGATCTGTAGGGCAGTGCGGACTGTGTCGGACGTGGTTTCGGCGGCGCCGCCGACGGTGCCGTGGGCGCGGCCGGTTTGCACCAGAAGGGCCGCATAGGTCAGTCTGTGACGGACTTGTGCGGAAGCTATTTCCGGTGTCATGCCTTTGTGGGCGCGCAAAGACACCAACGTTTCGCGGAATTCGTCAATCAGTGGGGAGGTGTTGGGGTCGTGGATATCGATGTCGCCGGATACTTCCTCAGGGGTCGTGCCGCAACTGGCGAGATTGTCTGCGATCTTTTGAGGGTCCCCCACCAGCAGCACGCGGGCCACTTTTTCTTTGCGGATCATGAGCGCAGCCTCAGCTACGCGGGGATCATCGCCCTCAGCAAGGGCGATGATTTTGTCAGAGCCGCTGGCGGCACCAAGTATCTGGCGGAGCGGCTTCAAGGGGTCAGCTTCCGGTCTGTTTGACCATGTCAGCCGCGTCGATACCGGCCACGGAAACAGGCTTTTTCATCGCGTCGCGACGGAAAGGCTCGCCCAGTTCCTGGTTGATCATGGCTTCGATCAAAGTGGTTTTGCCGTGGTTCATCTGATCGTCGATCGCCTTGTTCAGCGCCGCGGTCAGCTCGTCCATGGTGCGGGCCACTACGCCTTGCAAGCCACAGGCCTGCGCGATGCCAGCATAGGACACTTGGGTGTCCAGTTCGGTGCCCACAAAGTTGTCGTCAAACCACAGGGTGGAGTTCCGCTTTTCCGCGCCCCACTGGTAGTTGCGGAAGACAATTTGGGTCACCGCAGGCCACTCGCCGCGACCGATGGCGGTCAGTTCGTTGACTGCGATGCCAAAGGCACCGTCGCCGGCAAAACCGCACACGGGCACATCTGGCTGGCCAATTTTGGCGCCGACAATGGCGGGCAGGCCGTAGCCACAAGGGCCAAACAGGCCGGGTGCCAGATATTTGCGGCCTTCCTCAAAGGAGGGGTAGGCGTTGCCGATGGCGCAGTTGTTGCCGATGTCGGAGCTGATGATGGCTTCGCGCGGCAGAGCGGATTGGATCGCGCGCCAGGCCATGCGTGGGGACATCCAGTCTGGTTTGTCGGCGCGGGCGCGCTCGTTCCAGGTTGTGCCCGGATCGTCATCTTCGTGGTCCATCGAGGACAGTTGCTGTGCCCAGGCGGATTTGGTTTTGGAGATGCGCGCTTTGCGCTCTTCGCGGCCTGCATCGCCTGCTGAATCCGAGAGCTGCTCCAGAATGCCATTGGCCACTTTGGCAGCGTCGCCCACGATGCCGACTTCGACCTTTTTGGTCAGGCCGATGCGGTTGGGGTTGATGTCCACCTGGATGATTTTGGCGTCCGCAGGCCAGTATTCCATGCCGTAGCCGGGCAGAGTGGAGAAGGGGTTCAGGCGGGTGCCCAGGGCCAGGACTACGTCGGCCTCTTTGATGAGTTCCATGCCCGCTTTGGAGCCGTTGTAGCCCAGAGGGCCTGCAAACAGCGGGTGGTTGCCCGGGAAGGCGTCGTTGTGCTGATAGCCCACGCACACAGGCGCATCGAGGCGTTCCGCCAAAGCGATGGACGCCGGGATGCCACCTTCGGACAGGACCGTGCCTGCGCCGTTGAGGATCACCGGGTTCTTGGCTTCGGACAGCAGTTTGGCCGCGTCTGCCACAGAAGACGTGCCGCCGGAGGAAGCCTCAAATTCGATGGGCTCGGGCAGGTCGATGTCGATCACCTGAGTCCACATGTCCCGTGGGATGTTGAGCTGTGCCGGGCCACAGAGGCGCTTGGCTTGGGCAATCACACGGGCGAGGACTTCTGCAACACGGGACGGGTCTCGGACCTCTTCCTGATAGGCCACCATGTCTTTGAACAACGCCATCTGTTCGACTTCCTGGAAGCCACCCTGACCGATGGTTTTGTTGGCGGCCTGAGGGGTCACCAGCAGCAGCGGGGTGTGGTTCCAGTAGGCGGTTTTTACGGCGGTCACGAAGTTGGTGATGCCGGGGCCGTTTTGCGCGATCATCATCGACATTTTGCCAGTGGCGCGGGTGTATCCGTCGCTCATCATGCCGGCGGAGCCTTCGTGGGCGCAGTCCCAGAACATGATGCCCGCTTTGGGGAAGAGGTCTGAGATTGGCATCATGGCGGAGCCAATGATTCCAAAGGCATGCTCGATGCCGTGGCGCTGAAGCACTTTCACAAAGGCTTCTTCGGTGGTCATTTTCATGAGGCAAACTCCATGCTGCGCCCGACTCTTTCGGTGGGCGTTCCTTTTGCATGGAAAGTACGAACTGCGGCAATTTGGCGTTAGGGCCAGATGGGGTGGCCGGATGTGTCCAGATCAGCCAGAGCCAAGCGCGCGGGCGATCCGGGCCACGCCCTCGGGGATGCGTTCAGAAGGAATGGAGGAGTAGCCGAGGCGGTAGAAGTTCTTTGGTGGCGTTTCATTGGTAAAAAACGAGTGGCCCGGTTCGATCAGAACGCCTTCGGATTTTAGGTCCTCGGCAAGAGTTTCAGTGTCGACGTCGGGGTTGGCCTGCATCCAGAAGGAGGAGCCGCCAAAGGCGCCTTTGCCCGCAACGGTCAGGCCTGATTGATCAATGGCGTCCTGCATGACGGCGCGGCGGGCCTTGAGGGCTTCGCGGATGCGGCGGATGAGGGCGTCGTAGTGACCAAGTGAGAGGAAATACGCGGCAGTGCGTTGAATGTGACCAGGGGGGTGGCGAATGACAGAGGCGCGCAGGGCGCGGGCTTCGCGGATGAAAGCTTCTGAGCCCACCAGATAGCCAAGACGCAGGCCGGGGAAGAGCGACTTGGAGAAGCTGCCGACGTAGATCACGCGGCCTTCGGTATCGAGTGATTTCAAGGCTGGCGAAGGGGCGTCCAGGAAGGACATTTCAAATTCGTAATCGTCTTCGACCACCAGCGCGTCGATGTCGCGGGCACGCTCCAGCAAGGCGTGGCGGCGGGCCATCGGCATGGTGGCGGTGGTTGGGCATTGATGGCTGGGAGTGGTGAAAATCACGTCCGCTTCAGAGGGGATCAGGTCGGGGTTGAGGCCGTCGCGGTCTACGTTGATGGCGTCCACATGGCAGCGGGATTGGTTCAGGATGTCGCGTAGGGCGTGGTAGCAGGGGTTTTCGATGGCGGCCATGCGGCGCTGGGTCAGCAGCACCTGCGCGGCAATCCAGAGCGCGTTTTGCGCGCCCAAGGTGATCAGAATTTCTTCTGGGCGGGCGATGATGCCGCGACGTGGTAGCGTGTTGCGGGCGATGAATTCGACCAACTCGGGGTCGTCTTGGTCGTAGTAGTCCGAGGTGAGCGCGGTGAAGTCTTTTTGGCCCAAAGCCTGCAAGGCACAGAGCCGCCAGTTGGCGTGATCAAAAAGACTGGGATCGGTTTGGCCGTAAACAAAAGGGTAGCGGTAGTTGGCCCAGTCTTTGGGTTTGTCTGGAGTGTCACCGCCGGTGAAGCGACGGCCCAAAGCGCGGGTCCAGTCGATGCGGTCTTCGCGCGGTTTGGGTGGATCAAAAGACGGTGGGACCGGGGCGTTTTCGCTAACGTAGTAGCCGGACCGGCCACGTGAAGTCAGGTAGTCATTGGCCAGAAGCTCGGTGTAGGCCAGGGTGACCGTGATGCGGGACACGCCAAGGTGGGTGGCGAGTTTGCGCGAGGAAGGCAGTTTCTCTCCGCGTCGGAAGCGACCCGACAGGATGCCTTCGGCGATCAATTGCTGGATTTGCGCCTGAAGCGTGCCCTGAAAACCGGGCGCGAGGAAGAAGGTTTCGACAGAAATGGCCATGAGCGGGAGGCTATACTGGACTTATCACGCTGGCAAACTGGACTTTCACGTTTGCGCCATGCGTGCCAGCTTGTGCTCAAGATTTGCGCGCACGGCGGGCCATTCGTGTTGGCAGATCGAATAAACGGCGGTGTCGCGCAGGGTGCCGTTGGCCATAATCGTGTGATTGCGCAGAACGCCATCGAATTTTGCGCCAAGACGTTCAATCGCGCGGCGTGATTGTTGGTTCAGGAAGTGGGTGCGGAATTCTACGGCAATGCAGTCCAGGTCTTCAAAAGCGTGGCGCAGCATCAGCAGTTTGCATTCGGTGTTCATCGGACTGCGTTGGACCGCGGCGCGATACCATGTGGACCCGATTTCCACCCGCCGGTTGGCTGCGTCGGCGTTCATAAAGGTGGTCATGCCAACGGCTTTGCCTGTTGGGTCGAGGATGGCAAAAGGCGTCATGCCTGAGGTCGCATTCCGCGCGTCGATGTTGGCCGGCACCTCTTCGGGTGTTGGCACCATGGTGTACCACAGGGAGGAAAGATCCCCGTCTGCGGAGGCTTCGGCCAAATCGCTGGCGTGGTCCTGTGACAGAGGCGCCAACGCCATATAGGTGCCGGTCAAAGTTGTTGGGGCTGGCCACATGGTTTTCCTTTCACAGACACAAGCGCCACCTGCCCCGTGGGGCAAGCGGCGCGGGGTGACGGGGGAGGACGCCGTCACCGGACGTTGCAGTTCTGTTTAGCCAAACACTTTGGTCAGGGCGTTATCGACAGCCGTGGTGATGGCGTCGATGTCGTCTGCCGTGGCGATCAGGGCCGGGGAGAAGGCAATCACGTTGTTGCGGCCCGGCACGGAGCGGTTGGCTGCACCGATGATCACGCCTTGCGCGCCACAGTCGGCGACCACGGCGGCGATGTCGCCTTCGTCCACCGGTTCCTTGGTCTCGCGGTCTTTCACAAGTTCACAGCCAAGGAACAGACCTTTGCCCCGCACGTCGCCAATGATCTCGTGCTTCTCCATCAGAGCCTGAAGGTTGGCCATCATGCGCTCGCCCATGGTGGTGCAGTTTTCCAGCAGGCCTTCTTCTTCGATGATGGCCATGTTCTCCAGCGCCGCTGCGGGACCGGCGGTGCAACCGCCAAATGTGGAGATGTCGCGGAAATGGTCCAGCTTGTCCGACGCATCGGATTTAAACAGGTCAAACACCTCTTCGGTGGTGACCATGCAGGCGATGGCGGCATAGCCGGAGGCCACGCCTTTGGCCATGGTCACGAAGTCCGGCTTGATGCCGTAGTGCTGATAGCCAAACCAATGGGTTCCGGTGCGGCCAATACCACAGACCACTTCGTCGATGTGCAACAGGATGTCGTATTGTTTGCAGATTTCCTGCACCCGTTCCCAATAGCCTTCGGGCGGGGTGATCACGCCGCCACCTGCAGTCACAGGCTCAAGGCAGAGCGCGCCCACGGTGTCCGGACCTTCTTTGAGGATAACCTCTTCGATCAGATTGGCAGCGGCGATGCCAAAGTCGCGACCGGAGAGATGGCCGAGGCCAAGTTCGTCTTTGCGGTACTCCATGCAGTGCGGCACGCGCACGAAGCCTGGCGCGAAAGGCCCGTACTGCATGTTGCGCTCGTCCTGACCACCGGCAGACATCGCTGCCAATGTGGAGCCGTGATAGTCGCGGTCGCGGTACAGGATCTTGTGTTTCTTGCCGCCGTATTTCTTGTGCGCAATCTGACGGATCATCTTGAAGGCTTTTTCGTTGGCCTCTGATCCGGAGTTGGTGAAATAGACTCGGCTCATGCCGGGCATTTTGTCGATCAGTTTCTCCGCATAGAGCGCGCCTGGTACGTTGCCCGCGGCGTTGGCGAAGTAGCACATCTTCATCAGGTTGGCGTGCACGGCGTTTGCAATGCGCTCACGGCCGTAGCCGACGTTTACGGTCCAGACCGCGCCGGACACAGCGTCGATATACTCTTTGCCGTTTTGATCCCACACGCGCATGCCTTTGCCCTCGATGATGATACGCGGGTCGTTTGTTTCGAACGGCTTGTGCTGCACCAGATGATGCCAGACGTGGGCTTTGTCAGCGTTCACGACATGGCTGAGGTCGTTGTCTTTCAAGGTGCCATCCATGGCGCGAGTCTCCCTGATTGATAATCTACTTTAGATTGTTTTTCGGGCGCAAACTCCGCCCGTTACGTGGATTTCGATGACATCCTCGCGACTTTTTCAAGCAGGTTTATAGGGCCAGAAGATTTGACTTTGTAAGGCCAGTATTCTGATGGGCTGCGTCCAAAAATCCGTGAAGAGGGCTTCAAATCCCTATTTTATAACGTTTTCAACCAAATGGTCAAATTTAATTGATAGGGCCAAGACACGGGTTCGTGACGTTGAATTGCTGAAAAAAACATTGATCGGTGCCCGAATTTCCGCTCCCCTCAAGGAGGACGCGCATTGCCGGTGATCAAAAAAGAGGCTCAAGGCCCGACGAACCCGGCTCGAATTTCGCGCCAGAATCGACAACGGGAGAAATGATTATGAGCTTGAAAACGACGCTGATGGGTGCGGCGGCCTCCACCGCTGTGTTGCTGGGTGCGCAGGCGGCGATGGCCGACGAGATCACCGTGGCCTACTTCCTGGAGTGGCCGATGCCGTTCCAATACGCCAAGCAGACCGGCATGTATGAAGAAGCCATGGGCACCAAGATCAACTGGGTCAGCTTTGACACCGGGACCGCGATGAGCGCGGCGATGGCCTCTGGCGACGTGCAGATTTCCGTGAGCCAAGGTGTGCCGCCGTTTGTGGTTGCGGCCTCTGCGGGTCAGGACATCCAGATTGTAGACGTGGCGGTGAGCTACTCTGACAACGACAACTGTGTGGTGGCCTCTGGTCTTGAGATCGACAAGGACAGTGCGGCAGAACTGGCCGGTAAGAAGGTGGCTGTGCCTCTGGGCACTGCGGCACACTACGGGTTCTTGAGCCAGATGAATCATTTCGGCGTGGATGTGGCGTCCATGGAAGTGGTCGATATGGCGCCGGCGGAAGGTGCTGCGGCACTGGCGCAAGGATCGCTGGACATGGCCTGTGGCTGGGGCGGCGCGCTGCGTCGCATGAAAGAGCATGGCAACGTGCTGCTGACTGGTGCGGAGAAAGAAGAGTTGGGCATTCTGGTGTTTGACGCCACCACCGCGCCTGCGTCCTACATTGCCGAAGAAGGCGAGATGCTGGCGAAGTTCCTGGCGGTGACCGCAGAAGCCAACGCAATGTGGGCGGATGAAGCCAATCACGCCAAGATGCTGCCGGTGATCGCCAAAGACGCGGGTATGGATGAGCAGTCCACCGCAGATACGCTGGCGACCTTCAAGTTCCCAACTGTGGACGATCAGCTGGGCGGTGCCTGGTTGGGCGGTACCGCACAGGACTTCATGAAGGGTGTGGCGGGCGTGTTTGTGGGCGCAGGTTCCATTCCAAGCGCGCTGGACAGCTATGACGGTGCGGTCAACACCGGACCGCTGGAAGCTGCCAAAGGCATGTAAGCACACGTAGGGACAAGGCCCGCACCTTTGGGTGTGGGCTTTGTTTTCAATGACTTCCCAATGAGAACAGGCGGGACAACCGCCGTGCGTCGCGGGGGCGATGCCCAACGTCAGATAGGGACCATGACCGGATTATCCATACAAAATTTGTCCATGCGTTTTGACCTGCCCAACGCCAGTCATGTGCAAGCGCTAAAGGACGTGAGCCTTGATTTGAAGCAAGGCGAGTTGCTGAGCGTGCTGGGGCCTTCGGGCTGTGGCAAAACCACCTTGTTGAATATTGTGGCCGGGTTTCTGGCGCCGACAGAAGGCCAGATTGTGTTGAACGGGCATCAAGTGCTGGGGCCCGATGCCGAGCGTGGCATGGTGTTTCAGAAAGGCGCCTTGTTTGAATGGATGAGCGTGCGGGACAATGTGCGTTTTGGACCTGACATGAAGGGCATGCCGAAGTCTGAAAGTGCGGAGATCGTTGACCATTTGCTCGATGTGGTGGGGCTGCAGGATTTCAAGGAAAAGATGGTCTATGAGCTGTCCGGCGGGATGCAGCAGCGTGTGGCACTGGCCCGCTGTCTGGCCAATGATCCGGATGTGATCCTGATGGACGAGCCGCTGGGGGCGCTCGACGCGCTGACACGCGAGAAGATGCAGAGCCTGGTGCTCAAGCTGTGGAAAGAGACCGGCAAGACAATCATTTTGATCACCCACTCTGTGGATGAAGCGCTGTTGTTGGGGGAGCGCCTGTTGGTGATGGCACCACGGCCGGGGCGGATTCACAAAGAATATCGCCTGCCTTTTGCTGACATGGGCGTGGGCGCAGATTTGCGGGAGGTGAAGGAGCATCCGGACTATGCCGCAACCCGCGAAGAGATCCTCAACATGATCTGGAACATGGAAGAAGAGATCATGGGCCGCACCGAGGAGAGCGCATAAGATGGGACAGATTTTTTCAGACCTCGGCGGTGAACTGATCACACTTCTTATTTCTGTGGTCAGCGCTCTGCCGTATTTGATTTTGTATGTTGGCCTGATCCTGTTGGCTTATGCCTTGTATACTCAGGTCAAACGTCGCCTGACGCCTGTCCGGGATTACACGTCGCTTAAGACGGTGACCTTCGGGGATGAGAGTGCCGTGATCTCCAACAAAGCGGCCTCGGTGATATCAATTGTGCTGATCTTTGTGATTTGGGGCGCGTTCACCGGATCTTCCTTGTTGCCGAAATTCCTACACGCACCGGGACCGTTTGTGGGGGAGGCGACCTTCACCTACACGGTGGAAGCCGAAGGCGGTCAAACGGCGGACGCCACCGTCAATGTGCTGGTGCATGAAGCTGGCGAAAAGCCGGACGCACCTGTTGTTGCGGAGAATGACGGGATTGCCAAAGATGATGCCCTTGTGGTGCAGGCTTACCGGTCAAAACTGCTGCGCTGGGATGCCAACGATGAGGTAACCCGCAAGGATGGGGCCAAGATCGTTGCAGTCGATGGCCAGCCAATAGATCGGGAGACTGATGTCGAACTTGGCTTTGGGCGCGTTGCGCTGACCGACAAAGGCACGTTGAACTTTGAGCCGGCCAAAGGTTGGCAGATGGAGAACATCTGGCTGCCTGCGCCGGAAAGTGTGTGGAAACGGCTGATCTCGGTGAGCCAGGATGGGTACCAAAACGTCACCCTGGCGGAGCATCTGAGCTATTCCCTGTTCCGGGTGATCGTGGGCTTTGCGCTGGGCGCGGCAGTGGGTATTCCGTTGGGCTACGCCATGGGGCTGTCCAACTGGTTCCGTGGCTGGTTTGATCCGATTGTGGAATTCATGCGGCCGGTGCCGCCTTTGGCCTTGATCCCGCTGGTGATCATCTGGGCCGGGATTGGCGAGCAGGGCAAAATCATCCTGCTGTTCCTTGCGGCGCTGTGGATCATGGCGATTGGCGCGCGCTCCGGTGTGTCCGGCGTGAATATCACCAAGGTGCACGCGGCTTACTCGCTGGGGGCCAATAAGCGTCAGATCCTGCGTCACGTGATCATTCCAAACTCCCTGCCAGAGATCTTTACAGCGGCACGTGTTGCCATGGGCGTTTGCTGGGGCACGGTTGTGGCCGCAGAGCTTGTGGCGGCGGAAAAAGGTGTGGGTAAGATGATTGTGGCGGCGTCCAAGTTTCAGGACACGGACATCGTGTTGATGGGGATTATCCTCATCGGGATCATCGGATTTGGCATCGATATGCTGATGCGCTGGGGGGAGAAATATCTCGTGCCGTGGAAAGGCAAGGGCTGAAGATAGGGAAGATAGGGAAGATAGGGAAGAGGGGGCCAGCCCCCTCGCTTGCCTCAGGCAAGCTCACCCCCGGGATATTTTGGGCAAGAAGAAGGGGCTGGCGCGGGACGCTGGCCCTTTTGGCTGTGTTGGCGAACAGTTGACTTTGTGTCGCGAGGCTTTATGTGGAGCAGGTCGCTGCGCAGCCGCGTGAGCAGGCCGCGCCGGGTTTAAAAGAACCGTCCGGGCGCATCAGCGACGCTTTCGTTCCCATCACGCAGGGTTCTGACTGGCAGACCGGGCCGCGCGGAATGTGCTTCGTGGTGGCGGTGCTGTCGAACCCGATCGCGGCTCTTGTGTGGGCCGTTGACGCCATGCCATGCGCGATCCTGCGAATGGTTTGAAAGGACATTTTGTGTCGACGTTTGAAGACCTGGGCCTGTCGCCCACACTTTTGAAAGGCCTCAAGGCGGCTGGTTTTGATGCGCCTACGCCAATTCAGCAGAAGGCCATTCCACTGGCCTTGCAGGGTCACGACATTCTGGGGCTGGCACAGACCGGCACCGGTAAGTCGCTGGCTTTTGGCCTGCCGATGATGGACCGCCTGCTGGCGACGCCGGGTAAACCGATGCCGAAATCGGTAAAAGCGCTGGTGCTGGCGCCGACGCGGGAGCTGGTGAACCAGATCGCCGACAACCTGCGCCCGATGGTGCAGGGTACGCCGATGAAGGTGATGACCGTGGTGGGTGGGCAGTCCATCAACCGCCAGATTGCCATGCTCAAGCGCGGCACGGATATTCTGGTGGCAACGCCGGGCCGGTTGATTGACCTGCTGGATCGCAAGGAAATTGACCTGTCGACCGTGGGCTATCTGGTGTTGGATGAAGCGGACCAAATGCTGGACATGGGGTTCATTCACAGCCTGCGCAAGATTGCGCCGCATCTGGGCACGCCGCGCCAGACGATGTTGTTTTCGGCCACAATGCCGAAACAGATGGAGGAACTGAGCCAGAGCTATCTGACCAAGCCCAAGCGGGTGGAATGTGCACCTCCCGGCAAGACCGCCGATAAGATTGCCCAGTCGATGGAATACCACGAGAAGGGTGAGAAGCGGAAACGTTTGCGCGAAATCCTGTCGGAGAATGAAGGCGAGAGCACGCTGATTTTCTCGCGCACCAAACATGGTGCGGAGCGGATGATGAAGCAGTTGGTCGCCGAGGGCTTCAATGCGGCGTCGATCCACGGCAACAAAAGCCAAGGGCAGCGAGACCGCGCCATCAAAGCCTTCCGCGAAGGCGAGGTCACGATTTTGGTGGCCACCGATGTGGCGGCGCGTGGGATCGACATTCCGGTAATTTCACTGGTGATCAACTTTGATCTGCCCAACGTGGCAGAGGCCTATGTGCACCGGATTGGTCGCACCGCGCGCGCCGGTCGCGAAGGGCGGGCGATTTCCTTCTGTGCGCTGGATGAGCGGGATTATCTGAAGGACATCGAGAAGCTGATTGGCCGTCAGTTTGACCGGCCCACCGATGAGCTTCGGGAGATGAAGAAAGAATATGGTGCCGGGCCACGGTCTGGTGGAGATGGCCGCAAGCGTGGCGGTGGCAAGCCAGGTGGCGGTGGCAAATCCGGCCGGGGAAAACCCGGTGCTGGCAAGCCAAACAGCGCGGCCAATGGCAACGACAAGCCGGGAGGCGGTCGTCCGCGTCGGCGGCGCAACCGCTCGCGCAAGCCAGCAGCATAACAAAAAAGGCCGCAGCGGGATGCTGCGGCCTTTTCTTTTGTGTCAACGTGCGGCTTAGCCCATGGGCACGCCGGAGATCGCCTTGGTTTCGCAGAACTCTTCCAATCCCCAAGTGCCGCCTTCGCGGCCGTTGCCGGATTGACCGTAGCCGCCAAACGGAGAGCCGTTGATGCGGGACACGCCGTTGGTTTCCACCATGCCAGAGCGGACCTGACGCGCCACGCGCAGACGTTTGTCGTCATCTTGCGTTTGGATGTAGTTGGTCAGGCCGTAGACGGTGTCGTTAGCCATCTGCACAGCCTGCTCTTCGCTTTCAAACGGGGAGATTGCCAGCACCGGGCCGAAGATTTCTTCGCGGTAGATGGTCATGTCCGGGGTCACGTCGGCGAACACGGTTGGGCGCACGAAGTAGCCTTTGTTCATGCCTTCCGGACGGCCAAGACCGCCTGCGACCAGCGTGGCGCCTTCTTTGATGCCGGTCTCAATCAGGCCCTGGATTTTGTTGAACTGCAACTCAGAGACAACCGGACCGATGTGGCGGCCGGATTCTGTGGTCGCGCCCACTTGGGTTGCTTCGGCGGCGGTTTTGGCTTGCTCGACCGCTTCGGCGTAACGGCTGCTTTCGATCATCATGCGGGTAGGGGCGTTACAGGATTGACCGGAGTTCTGCATGCAGTGAATCACGCCGCGTTTGACGGCTTTTTCGTCTGCATCCGAAAAAATGATGTTGGCACCCTTGCCGCCAAGCTCCAGGCTGACACGCTTGAGCGTATCGGCGGCGGCTTTGGAGATGGCGATGCCAGCGCGGGTGGAGCCGGTGAAAGACACCATGTCCACATCTGGATGCGCGGAGAGCTGCGAGCCGACACCCACACCGTCGCCGTTGACCATGTTGAAGACACCGGCCGGGAAGCCGGCTTCGTCCATCATCTCGGTGAAGACAATGGAGGACAGGGGCGCGATTTCAGAGGGTTTCAGCACCATGGTGCAGCCGACCAGCAGTGCCGGGATGGCTTTCAGGAACACTTGGTTCATCGGCCAGTTCCAAGGCGTGATCATGGCGCAGACGCCGATGGGCTCTTTGCGCATGCGGTCGGCGCCCATGGCGTATTCGAACTCGAAGTTTTCCAGAGCTTCGAGGAAGCCATCGAGATGCCAGACACCGGCGCCCCATTGGTTGTTTTTGGCCAGATCCGTGGGCGCGCCCATTTCCAGGCGCATGGCTTCGGCCATGTCGTCACGCCGCGCCATGTAGATGTCACGCAGCTTTTTGACCAGCACCACGCGCTCTTCCAGTGGGGTGTCGGCCCAGGCTGGGAAGGCGGCACGGGCTGCAGCAACGGCCGCGTCGGTGTCGGCCTGATCGCCGAGCGAAATTACGGCGCAGGTGTCTTCGGTTGCAGGGTCAATGACGGGCAGGTCATTGGCGGCAACAGGGTCGACCCATTGGCCGTTGATGTAGAATTGGCGTTTCTCGATCATGGTGTTCACTCCCTCTCGATCTTGACGTCACTCTGCGCGGCAAAACAGGGGGCCGCAAGTGGGGGCGACGCGCGGTCACGAGTAATTTGATCAAATTATTTCTTCCGGTAAAGGGCTGGCGTTCAAAAAAGACGGATGTAGTCTGCGCAAAGTCGCTTTGCGACAGAGAACCGTTTTTACATATCGCCCCACCCGCGAGAATTGTCTCGCCTCAAGCTGGCAGGGCGGAGTGTGCGACCCAAAGAGAGGGAGATACCCATGGGCCTGCGAATCAATGATGTTGTGCCAAATTTCACCGCCGAGACGGATCAGGGCACAATCACTTTTCACGATTGGATCGGCGACAGCTGGGCCATCCTGTTTTCCCATCCAAAAGACTTCACGCCGGTCTGCACCACCGAGTTTGGCGCGGTCGCGCAGCTTGCCGATGAGTGGCAAAAGCGCGGCACCAAGGTGATTGGTGTCTCCGTGGACGGAGTGGAAGACCACAAAGGCTGGAAGAAAGACATCGAGTCCTATGCGGGCACTGGCGCGGGCTTCCCGATCATTGCCGATGACGGTCTGGCTGTGTCCAAAGCCTTCGACATGCTGCCAGCCGAGGCGTATCTGCCAGATGGCCGCACCCCAGCGGACAGCGCCACCGTGCGCTCTGTGTTCATCATCGGCCCGGACAAGCAACTGAAGCTGTCGATGACCTATCCGATGAACGTGGGTCGCAATTTTGCCGAGGTGCTGCGCGCGCTGGATGGTCTGCAGACCGCGGCCAAAGAGAACGTGGCAACCCCGGCGAACTGGACCCCGGGTGGCGATGTGGTGATCCCGGTCGCGGTGAGCGATGAGGATGCGAAGGCGAAATACGGTGAGTTCACCACGCATTTCCCATACCTGCGCACCACCAAGCTGCCAGGCTAAGTACCGGTCCCAATTACCGGATTGGACATTTTAAAAGCGCGCTGGGTTTCCCGGCGCGTTTTTTTGGGCTTGAAGGGGGACAATCTGACGTTGGGTAATTTCGCTGCGCAAACTAATTCACCTTGTGAAATTAAGCGGCTGGAAACGGTTTTGCTCGAAGAAGGGCAGGATGACCCAACGCGCGCAATATCTCCCGGCGATTCTCGCTGTTGTCTTTTGCCTGACCGTGACCCCGGTTCTGGCAATTGTCAGCGCCCCTGTGAAAGCAGGTGGTCCGGTTTTGATTGTCGCGCGGCCGGGGACAGATCTGACAGAACTCGTGGAGACATCCGGCGGACATGTCGTGGGCGTGACACAAGCCCCGCTCGCTGTGATGGGGGCGTCAGAAAGCGAAGACTTTGAACAGAGACTGAAACGGAATGGAGCCTGGGCCATTCTGGACGGCGAAGCGCTGGCCTGGCTGTGTGGTGATACGATATGACAGAAGATCTCAAATTGACGAAAGCCCGTCAGACGGGTGTTAAAGTTCTAGCCGTGGTAGGCGCATTGATGGGTGCGGCGGCGGTGGGCATCGCGGTAGCGCGCGGTGGCGCGGTGGGTGCGCAAGCCGCTGCGAGTTTGGCGCTGGCGGCGCTGGCCTACTATGCCACGCGGTTGAACGGCAGCCTTGTGGCGCGGGTCAGTGTGACCGTCGCGATCATGGTGCAGGTGACCCTGGTGCTTGCAGTGATGTCCGGCCATCCGTGGCAGTTGGACATTCACATGATTTTCTTTGCCGTTCTGGCGATGCTGACGCTTATGACCTGCCCGGTGTCCTTGTTGGTTGCCGCAGGGCTTGCTGCGGCGCACCATTTGAGCCTGACGTTCCTTTGGCCGTCCATGGTTTATCCGTCGGTTGATTTGATGGAAAACGTTGGCCGCACGGTGTTGCATGCTGTGGTGGTTGTTGCTGAAACCGGCATTTTGCTGACCTCTGTCATGACCACGTTGCGTCAGATGGAAGCGCGCAACAAAGAACAGGCTGTGCTGTCTGAGACGATGGACGCGCTGAGAGTTGAGAAGGCGGGCATTGAGGTCCGTGAGAAGGCCCAGGCAGACGTTGTGGAGACACTGCATGAGCGTTTGACCCGGATTGCCGGGGGTAATTTGGATGCCGCGATCAACCACACCTTCGACAAAAGCTATGAAGCTCTGCGTAAGAGCTTCAATGATGCGGTGAAGTCCCTGAGCGGCATTGTCACCTCCGTGACCTCGGTGTCGAGCCAGATCGAAGTGGACAGCCGCGAGTTGTCTGAGGTGTCCAACAGCGTTGCACATAGCACCGAGAAACAGGCAGGCGCGCTGCAAGGGGTGACCGATGCGGTGGAGCAGATTGCCGATGCGATGAACGGGGCGGTTGAGAAGGCCAAGTCCACGCAAGAGCGATTTGACAACACCCGCAACATGACCAGCAACGGGGCTGAAGTGGTGCGTCAGGCTGTGAGCACCATGGATGAAATCGAGGCGTCGTCTGCGCAGATTGACCATGTGGTGACGCTGATTGAAGACATCGCGTTCCAGACCAACCTGTTGGCGTTGAACGCTGGCGTTGAAGCGGCACGGGCTGGGGAAGCAGGCGCAGGCTTTGCAATCGTGGCCTCGGAAGTGCGCGAGTTGGCGCATCGCTCGGCAGAGGCGGCGCAGAACATCAACACGCTGATTTCGGAAAGCAACGGCCATGTGACCAACGGCGTCGCGCTGGTGCGCCAGGTCGGTGATGCGCTGGAGGCGATCTTGGGTGACGTGAACCAAGTGTCTGGCAATGTGGCGGAAATCTCGGATGTGTCCAGTGAACAGGCACAATCGGTTGAGAAAATCCGCGGCAGCATGCAGACCATTGGCAGCGAGACGCAGGCCAATGCGGCACGGGCGGAAGAGGCCTCTGCGGCGACTTCCAGCCTGGACATGGCGGTGGATCGTCTTGTCGATGCGCTGGCCGGGTTCCGTGTGGCTGCGGTTGCGCCGCAGACCGGTGATGTCGAGATGTTTGACAACGATGGCGATGACGAGGCTTGGGCCGCCGCCTGATCTGGTTAGGTATCGAAAAAAGTAAAGCGCCGGTGGGGACCCAGCGGCGCTTTTTTGTTGGTTTGGGCTAGGCTTATTCGCCGTAAGGCACCCAGATGTTTTTGACTTCGGTCGCCGCTTGCAGGAAGTCACGGCCTTCGCCTTCTGCACCCATCCAGTCACGCGACAGGCCGTTGTTGACCCAGGTGCGTTTGAGGTTGCCCGCGCTGGCGCGTTCAATCTCGGCAGAGACGTCAGAGGAGGAGAACGACCAAACTGCGTCCACATCCAAGTGACCGGCCAGTGGGCCGGCCAGTTCGGCGTGGGATCCGGTCAGGATGTTGACCACCCCACCCGGCACGTCGGAGGTTTCGAGCACCTGGTAGAAGTCGGTGGCGGCCAGCGGGAAGGCTTCTGAGGCGACCAGCACAGTGCGGTTGCCCATCGCAATAGCGGGCGCCATGGCGGAGATCAGGCCCAGAAGTGGCACGTCGTCGGCACAGAGCGCGCCAATCACGCCCACGGGCTCTTTCATCGCCAAGGCCACGCCACGGATCGGCACGCCATGGGCCTGACCATCATATTTGTCGGCCCAGGCGGCGTAGGTGAAGAGGCGGCGGATCGAGGTTTCAACCTCTGCGGCGCCGGTCTTTCCGCCGGTCAGAAGGTTCACGCGGGTGGCAAACTCGTCTTTGCGGGCGGAGAGATTCTCCGCGATGTAATACAAGATTTGCGCGCGGAGATGGCCAGTGGTGCCGGACCAGCCTTTAGCAGCGTGAGCAGCCTCAACCGCGTTGCGCACGTCTTTGCGGTTGGCAATCGGGGCCTGGCCCAGAAGAGCGCCGGTTTTGCCGTAGATGTTCTGGCTGTAGCCGCCATCCGGACGCGTCTGTTTGCCGCCAACGTAGAGTTTTGGCGTGCGGTCCAGTGGATCGGTTGGGCCTTTATCACCGGTGAAGGCTTCGACTGGCTTAAGTGCCTTGGGGGCACCTTTGGGCTTGGTGTAGGCCGACAGACCTTCCCAGCCGCCTTCACGTCCGTAGCCACTTTCACGCACACCACCGAAGCCAGCAGCCGCGTCAAACAAGTTGGTGGCGTTGACCCAGACCACACCGGCGACCAGCTTTGGTGCGATGTCGAGCGCGAGGTTCACGTTCTCGGTCCAGAGCGTCGCCGCCAAGCCGTAGCGGGTGTTGTTGGCAAGCGCGACCGCCTCGGAAGGGGTGCGGAAGGTGGTGGAAACCAAAACAGGGCCGAAGATCTCTTCCTGCATCAGCTTGGACGATGGCGCGAGGCCGGTGATTAGGGTTGGAGGGTAGAAACAGCCCTCGGCAGGCATCTCAATGGGGGCGTGGTAGGTTTCGCCTTCGGTATTGTTTGCGACCATCTCAGTGATGGTGTTGAGCTGCACCGGATCGACCACCGCGCCAACATCGATGCATTTGTCCAGTGGGTTGCCAATGCGCAGACCGTCCATGCGGGTTTTGAGTTTGCGATAGAACGTCTCTGCAATGCCTTCCTGAAGCAGGAGGCGGGAGCCTGTGCAGCAGACCTGGCCCTGGTTGAACCAGATCGCGTCGACCAGACCTTCGATGGCGGAGTCGATGTCGGCGTCCTCAAAGACGATGTAAGGCGACTTGCCGCCCAGCTCCAAAGTCAGCGACTTGCCGGAGCCTGCGGTGGCTTCGCGGATGCGTTTGCCCACTTCGGTGGAGCCGGTGAAGGCGACCTTGTTGATGTCTTCATGCGCGGTGATCATTTCACCTACGGCACCATCGCCGGTCACGATGTTGACCACACCCGCTGGCAGGCCTGCTTGTTGGCAGATGTCGGCAAAGGCCATGGCGGTGAGGGAGGTGTATTCGGCTGGCTTCAGCACAACCGTGTTGCCCATCGCCAATGCAGGAGCCACTTTCCACGCCAACATCAACAGCGGGAAGTTCCATGGGATGATTTGACCACAGACACCAAGCGCCTGGGCGTTGGGCAGTTCTGCTTCCATCAACTGCGCCATACCGGCGTGGTAGTAGAAGTGGCGCTGCACCAGAGGGATGTCGATGTCACGGCTTTCCCGGATTGGTTTGCCGTTGTCGAGCGTCTCCAGAACCGCAAACAGTCGGCTGTGTTTTTGCAGAAGGCGCGCGATGGCGTAGAGGTATTTGGCGCGGCCATGGCCCCCAAGGCCTTCCCATTTGGCTTGGGCTTTGCGCGCGGCTTTCACGGCGGCATTGACCTCGTCCTGAGATGCCTGTGTCAGGTCGGCAAGCGTCTCGCCGTTGGCCGGGTTCTTGGACTGGAAGTCCTTGCGTGGTGTGGTCCAGGTGCCGTCGATGAAATGGCCAAAGGCCGCGCCTTGATCGACAATCCAGGCCAGCGCATCTGCAGCGCTTTCGGGGGCGGGGCCGTAATCCATGGTTTCGAAGATCTCTTTAACGGTCATGTGTCTTCCCCTTACGAGGTTATCTTGTGAAGTGCGGCCTGCAACGCGTCGGCTGGCACTGTTTCGCTGTGTAAAATTCCGGCCATTACGGCTTCGGCAATTTGGGCGGTGGTTTTGTCAAGCAGGTCCGGCTGAGTGTGGGCGTATTCAAAGGCCTCCTGCAGGAAGTCCGCAAGTCGGCCTTCCAGGGTTGCGCCGGAAAGGTGATCGTCGCAGCGCGCGACCCATGTGCGTTGGGACCAGACCTTCATGCGCAGAAGGTGCTGGTCCGGCACAGAGGCGTTGGTGTCTGCGGATGCGCTCACCGGACTGTCCTTACGCCATCGCGTGGCGGTAGTTGGCCGAATACTGGCCCGTCACGTGGTGCTCTAGCTGGCGTTCGATGTCGCCCAACAGGGAGGACGCGCCAAAGCGGAACAGGTCAGGTTGCAGCCAGCGGTCGCCCAACTCGTCTTTGATCAGCGACAGGTAGACCAGCGCGTCTTTGGCTTTGGAAATGCCGCCAGCCGGTTTGTAGCCGACGCGGAAGCCGGTGCGGTCACAGTAGTCTCGAATGGCGCGGATCATCACCAGAGACACGGGCAGGGTGGCGTTGACGCTTTCCTTGCCGGTGGAGGTTTTGATGAAGTCAGCACCTGCCATCATGCACACCAGAGAGGCGCGGGCGACATTGCGCAGGGTGCCGAGCTCGCCGGTGGCCAGAATGGCTTTCACATGGGCGTCGCCACAGGCTTCGCGCATTTCTTTCATTTCGTCATAGAGCGCCTGCCAGTTGCCTTGCAGCACGTGGCGGCGGGTGATGACGATGTCGATTTCTTCTGCACCCGCTTTCACGCTTTCGCCGATTTCGGCGATGCGCAAGTGATAAGGTGACAGACCTGCAGGGAATCCGGTGGACACGGCCGCCACAGGAATACCTGTGCCCTTCAGTGAGGACACGGCGGTTTCGATCATGTCGTGGTAGACACAGACTGCGCCAGTGGTCAGCCCGGTCATGCCAAGTGCATCGAGGATGTCGGCGCGGACCGGCTGCTTGGCTTTCGCGCAGAGACGTTCCACGCGGCCTTCGCTGTCATCGCCGGACAGGGTGGTCAGGTCGATCAGTGAGATCGCCTTGCACAGCCAGGCGGCCTGATAGTCTTTCTTAACGGAGCGGCGGCCCGGCAAGGTCTTGGCGCGGCGTTCGATGGCCGAGGTATTGGCCTGCGCGGTGCGAACCCAATCAAGGTCCAGCGCCATCCCGGGGTTGCGCGGCTCCAGCGCAGTGGGCAGCTGATGCCCTTCGGCAGTCGTGGTGGGCGTGTGCATCGATCCATCCTGTTGCGGAAAACAGGGACCAAAATGCCTCAGAAATACAGGCTTTGGCAAGACGAAGAACGACACATCAGCTACTTTTTTGACCATTTAGTCAACAAAAAGATGAGAATAATTCGCAATTGCATTGACTTACTTGCGAACGGTTCTCATAATCAGGTAGAAACAGCGCAATAGGAGAGACTATGCGATTCCCTCGGCGAAAATTTTTGTTGGCAGCAGTCGTTGCCATGTTCAGCACGGCGACACCGTCGTTCGCGGATGAGGCCCTGCAAGTTGTGGCAACGACTGGCATGATTGCTGATACCGCGCGGCGTATTGGTGGGGATGCCGTTGAGGTCAAAGGGCTAATGGGCGCTGGTGTTGACCCGCACGCTTACCGTCAGACCCGCACAGATATCGTTGCCATGACCAAAGCTGACCTTGTGTTGTGGCACGGCCTGTATCTGGAAGCGCAAATGGAAGACTTCATGCACAAGCTGGAGCAGCGTGGCACTGTTGTTGCAGTGACGGACACGCTGCCTCGCGGGATGCTGCGTGGGCATGACGATTATGCCGATAAGTTTGACCCGCACGTCTGGATGGATCCACAGCTGTGGGTGTTTGTAACTGAACGGGTGCGTGATGCGTTGATCGAGAAAATGCCCGCGGCAGAGGCACAATTTGTGGCCAACGCCGACACCTTCCTTGCGGAGCTGTCAGACTTGAGTGCCTACGCAGAAAAGTCGCTGACCACGGTGCCGGAAGAGGCGCGTATTCTGCTGACCGCGCATGATGCCTTTGGCTACTTTGGCGCGGCCTACGGTTTTTCGGTTCTGGGCGTTCAAGGCATCTCCACCGAGAGCGAGGCCGGTTTGAATCGGATCAGCAGCTTGGTGGACACATTGATCGAACGCGACATCAAAGCCGTATTTGTTGAAAGCTCCGTGTCAGATCGCACTGTTCGGGCGCTTGTTGAAGGCGCGGCTGCAAAAGGCCATGAAGTGGCGATTGGTGGCGAGCTGTTCTCGGACGCAATGGGGCCGGATGGCACCTATGAGGGCACCTATGTGGGCATGATTGACCACAACATCACCATCATCAGCGATGCGCTGGGCGGGGATGTACCGGAACGCGGTATGAATAATCGCCTGTCGGCGGGATCGTAAGGACAAGACCATGAGCCTGGAAGTGGCAGCAAATATGGGCGCGACGCCTAAAGCAGAGATCCCAGCGGACAGCCCGCTGGCGATCCGGGGCATGACGGTGTCATATGGGCAGAAGCCGGTGGTGTTTTCGGTTGATATGACCGTGGCCGAAGGCTCTATGACTGCGATCATTGGGCCAAACGGCGCCGGGAAATCCACGTTGTTGAAGGCCGCTTTGGGTATTGTGCAGCCACTGGCAGGCCAGGCTCTGGTTTTTGGAAAACCGCTAAAATCGGCGCGTCATCGCATCGCTTATGTGCCGCAACGCGCCAGTGTGGATTGGGACTTCCCGACCCGCGTGATCGATGTGGTGCTGATGGGGCTTTATCGCGAGCTGGGCTTGCTGCGCCGCATCCGTCCGCACCACATTGAAAAGGCGTGGGCTTGTCTGGAACGTGTGGGCATGACCGATTTTGCCGATCGCCAGATCGGGCAGCTTTCCGGTGGGCAGCAACAACGTGTGTTCTTGGCCCGGGCGCTGGCACAGGAGGCGGATTTGTATCTGCTGGATGAGCCGTTTGCCGGTGTCGATGCAGCTACAGAAAAAGCCATCATTGATGTTCTTAAATCGCTGCGCTCTGAGGGCAAAACCGTTGTCGCGGTGCACCACGACCTGACCACAGTGCGCAGCTATTTTGACCGGGTGTTCCTGATCAACACACGCAAGATGGCGGAAGGCACGGTGGATGACGCCTTTACGTCTGAGAACTTGAACCAGACCTACGGCGGGCGGTTGGCGACAGGCCAGATCGACCAGCTGGAGCTGGCGGCGGGCTAACTCATGTTTTGGAATGCGTTGACTTTGCAGCTTGGCTACAACGCCACGCTGGTGACCATCGGTGCGACCTTGCTGGGCATTGCGGCGGGGGTAACCGGGACGTTTTTGTACCTGCGCAAGCGGGCGTTGGTGAGTGATGCGATCAGCCACGCAACCCTGCCAGGGGTGGGCATTGCCTTTATGCTCATGGTGCTTTTGGGTGGTGATGGGCGGGCCTTGCCGGGCTTGTTACTGGGCGCGGCGGTATCCTCCTGGGTTGGATTGCTCTGTGTGAGTTGGCTCACGCAACGGACGCGCTTGTCCGAGGATGCCGCGATTGGCGCGGTGCTGTCAGTGTTTTTTGGCTTTGGTATTGTGTTGCTGACGGTGATCCAAACCATGGGCGCAGGGCGCGCGGCCGGTTTGGAAAGCTTCCTGCTTGGCGCTACGGCGGGCATGTTGTTTAACGATGCCTTTGTGATTGCGGCGGGCGGCGCGCTGACGCTGGTGGCGGTGCTGATCCTGCGGCGTCCGATGACGTTGTTGGCGTTTGATCCGGAATATGCGGCGGCGCGGGGCATCAATGTCGGGCGTATGGACCTCGCGATTATGGCGTTGGCACTGGCGGTGACGGTGATTGGTCTGAAGATTGTGGGACTGATCCTGATTGTGGCCATGCTGATCATCCCGCCGGTCACCGCGCGGTTCTGGACAGAACGCACGGATCATATGGTTTTGATTTCAGGACTTTGCGGCGGTTTGGCAGCTTGGATAGGTGCGGCGTTGTCTGCCTTTGCCCCCGCGATGCCAACCGGGCCAATCATTGTGCTGGTGAGCTTTGGCTTGTTTGTTGCTTCGCTGCTGTTGGCGCCCAATCGTGGGGTCCTAGCGGTTTACCTGCGACATGTGCGGTTTCAGCGGCGGGTGCATCTGCGCCAAGGTTTGCTGGCCTTGGCACAGGGGCAGCCAATTTATGAGGCCTATACGGTGCGGTTGTTGAAACGGGCCGGGCTGGCGCGTGCCGATGGCGTCCCAACCGAGGCTGGACGGGCACGTGCTGCGAAGGCGTTGCGGGACGAAAAGCGCTGGGAGTTGGTGCGGGCGGATCAGGCGTTTGAGAGTGCCGCCGCGCTTTACGACGGGTTGCGCGACATTGAGACCGTGCTGACTGGCGATCAAATTTCGGAAATAGATCAACGCATTGGCGGACCGCAGGGGGTGGCCTCATGAGTGGCGAAGAATTTGTACCACTGTCATTGACGCCGATGTTGATTGGCGTTTTGGCGGCTATAGCCTGCGCCTTGCCGGGCAATTTTCTTGTGCTGCGCAAGCAAGCGCTGATTGGGGATGCGATTTCCCATGTGGTGCTGCCGGGCATTGTGGTGGCGTTTTTGATCACCGGTGTGGTGGCGGCCGCGCCAATGATGTTGGGTGCGGCAGGGGCGGCTTTGGTGTCCGTGGTGATGATTGAGGCCATTCGGCGGCTGGGCAATATCGAGCCTGGCGCGGCGATGGGGCTGACCTTTACAACATTGTTTGCGGCCGGTGTTTTGCTTTTGGAACAAAGCGATACGTCCTCTGTGCATCTGGACGTAGAGCATGCGCTCTACGGCAATTTGGAAAGCCTGATCTGGCTGGATGCTGTGGGGTGGGAAAGCTTGCTTGATCCCGTTGCCTTGGCGGGATTGCCGCCGGAGTTGGGCCGGGTTGTTATCGCGTTACTCGGCGTTTGCGCGTTTTTGTGGCTGTTTTGGCGGCCTTTGGTGTTGTCCACGTTTGACGAGAGCTTTGCACAAGCCATGGGCGTTGCGACGAACCGTTTGGGCGTGGCGCTGGTGATGGTGGCGGCTTTGGCGGCGGTGGCGGCGTTTGATGCGGTGGGCTCGATCATCGTGATTGCGATGTTCATTTGCCCGCCTGCAGCGGCACGATTGATGACCAACCGTTTGGAGTATCAAGTGGGCTGGAGCGTTGTTTTTGCAGTGTTTTCTGCGGTTCTTGGCTATGTATTCGCGGGGTATGGGCCGCTGTGGTTTGGCTTTGACAACGCGGTCAGCGCGGCGGGTATGATTGCCACCGTGTCCGGCATTATCTTGGCGTTAGCGGCCTGTTTTGCACCCCACCGGTATCGCAGCGGGGCGCCAGCGGTTTAGGCCGCTTGTTGGGTGTCGTCGCCCGCAAGGTGGGCCCAGGCGTCGTATTGTGCGAGGAAGACCTCGCCGCTGAGGTCATCCAAGAAGTGGCTGCGCTTAAGGCGGTCCATGACCGGGCCTTTGACCTCTGAGAAGTGCAGACGGATGCCGAGCTCTTTGAGGCGGCTGTTGATCGCCTCAAGACTTTCTAGCGCGCTCATGTCGATTTCGTTCACAGCCGAGGCCATGAGCACCACATCGGTGATCGGTTGGTCACAGACCACGCGGTCATAGACGTAGTCTTCCAAGAAGCGTGCGTTGGCGAAGTACAGGCTTTCGTCAATGCGCAGCGTGACGAGATGTGGCGCGGTTTTAACCTTATGACGCAGTATGTTACGGAAGTGTTGTGTGCCGGGTACAAGGCCTACCTCTGCCACATGCGGACGGCTGGTTTTGTAGAGATGCAGCGCGATGGAGAGGATCACACCGGCACTGACGCCGGCCTCCACACCAAGGCCCAATGTGAGCGCAATGGTCGTGGCGACGGCGGCGAAATCAACGCGCGAATAGCCCCAGGCGTGGCGCAGGATCGAAAGGTCCACAAGGCTGAGCACAGCGACGATGATGGTGGCTGCAAGGGTCGCCTTGGGCAGGAAGAACAGCAGTGGAGTCAGGAAGAGCGCGGCACCGGCGATTCCGATGGCTGTGAAGGCTCCAGCGGCGGGGGTTTGGGCGCCTGCGTCGAAGTTCACAACCGAGCGGGCGAAGCCGCCTGTGACCGGGTAACCTCCTGAAATCGCAGAGGCAATGTTGGAGGTGCCGAGGCCGATGAGCTCCTGGTCGGGTTCGATGCGTTGGCGGCGTTTGGCGGCGAGGGTCTGGGCGACGGAGACGCTTTCAACGAAGCCGATGATGGAGATCAGGAGTGCGGCCAAGAAGAGTTGGGACCACAGGTCGGGGGAGAAACTGGGGGCTGAAAGTGGCGGCAAGCCGGTTGGGACGGTGCCGACAATCTCTACGCCTTTCCTCGCTAGATCAAAGGCATAGACGGACAAGGTGGTGGCGGCGACGGCGGCGACGGGGCCGGCTTTGGTGAGCACGTCGGCGAGACGGGGGCCTGTGCCGAGTTTGAGTAAGAGCGGTTTGAGGCCTTTGCGGGTCCAGAACAGGAAAGCCAAGGCGGCGGCGCCGAGCGCCAGCGTATAGGGGTTGGCTTCTGGCAAATGGGCCGCCAATGAGCCGAGCAATTCGGGCAAAGTGTGACCGTGGGCGGAGATGCCGAGCACGTGTTTCAATTGGCTGGTTGCGATCAGGAGTCCGGAGGCGGTGATGAAGCCCGCGATCACCGGATGGGACAGGAAATTCGCAAGGAATCCAAGGCGTAAGAGGCCAATGAGGGTGAGCATCACCCCGGACATGAAGGCCATTGTTATGGCTGCGATCAGGTGCTCTGTGGTGCCTTGCAGAGCAAGGTTTCCGAGGGCGGCGGCGGTCATCAGGGAGACCACAGCGACGGGGCCGACGGCGAGCACGCGGGAGGTGCCGAAGATGGCGTAGGCGATGAGCGGTAGGATCGAGGCATACAGCCCAACTTCGGGCGGGAGACCGGCGAGCAGGGCGTAGGACAAGGACTGCGGAATCAGCATGATCGTCACGATCACAGCGGCCATGAGATCGGCGCCAAGTATCTGACGGTCATAGTTTTTTGCCCATTCCAGGATGGGAAAGTAACGCTTGAGCTGCTGTGGCATAGGGGCCTCATGAGAGTCGCGGTTGCGCTCTATATATTCCAAAAATGGAATAAGAAAACCCTTACAGGAAAACTCGTCGGTAAATAGACGCGCCGCTCAAAGGTTAACGCAGATCGCTTGGCCGGATGGGACGTCGGTATCACGTCGGTATCGCGACTGTTTTGCGGAGGTGCAAAAATTGACGTCCACGTCAGGTTAACAGGCCTCTGCAGTGCGGCCCGGAGCGATGTGCCGCAAGCCGCAGAGGTTTTAGGCGGCCGCGAAGCCGGTGTCCAAAGCGGAGAGGATGGTGTTCACCTCGCCCTCCGAAATGGTCAGCGGAGGCGACATCAGGATGTTGTGTGCGCCCAGACGCACCATGGAGCCGGCCTGATAGGTGGCTTCGTGGATCTTCTTCATGGTGGCCATGTCCATCGGGGTTTTGGCGGTGGCGTCAGAGACCAGCTCGATGCCGGTCATCAGGCCGTGGCCGCCACGCACGTCACCGATGATGTCGTATTTCTCGGCCAACTTTTTCACACCTTCAAACAGCTGCGTGCCACGGGCGGCGGCGTTGGTTTTGAGATCCAGGCGGGTGGTCTCTGCCAAAGTGGCGATCACGGCGGCAGCGCCAACCGGGTGGGCGGAGTAGGTGTAGCCGTGGAAGATACCCGCTTCGCCGGTTTGGTCGTTTTCAAACACGTCGGCCACTTTGTCGCCTACCATACAGGCACCCACCGGGAAGTAGCCCGAGGTGATGCCCTTGGCGGTGGTCATCATGTCAGGCTGCACACCCCAGTGACGCGCACCGGACCAGTCGCCGGTGCGGCCAAAGCCAGTGATGACCTCGTCAGAGATCATCAGGATGCCGTGGCGGTCGCAGATCTCGCGCATCAGCTTCATGAAGGAGGCGTCCGGCACAATGACACCACCCGCGCCCTGGATTGGCTCCATGATGAAGGCGGCGATGGTTTTGGGATCTTGGAAAGCGATCTCGTCCTCAAAGGCAGCGGCGATGTTTTGTGCGAGCTGGGCCGGATCTGTCTTGTGGAACGGGTTGCGGTAGGGGTAGGGCGACGGCAGGTGGAAACAGCCAGGCAGCAGCGGTTCGTAGTTGATGCGGAAACGGTTGTTGCCGTTCACCGAGGCGCCGCCAAAGTGGGTGCCGTGGTAGCCCTTTTTGAGGCTGATGAATTTGGTGCGGGTCGGCTCGCCGCGCAGGCGGTGGTACTGGCGGGAGAGACGCAGGGCGGTTTCCACCGAGTCCGAGCCACCGGAGGTGAAGAACACACGGGACATGCCGTCCGCAGCGAAGAATTCGCGCACCGCATAAGAGGCCTCGATGGCCGGTGGGTTCGAGGTCCCGGCAAAGGCGGAGTAGTACGGCAGATCGTAGAGCTGCTTGGCGATGGCCTCTTTCACCACGTCATTGGAGTAGCCGAGGTTGACGCACCACAAGCCGCCCACGGCGTCCACGGTGGAATGGCCGTCGATGTCGGTGATGTTCACACCTTCGGCGCCCTTGATGATCTTGGGCGGGGTGCTGTGGCTGTCCGCTGGTGCGCCCATCGGATGCCAGAGATGGCGGGCGTTGTTTTCCGTCAGGAAGTTGTCGTCTTTCATGGCTGTGCTCCCTAAGCGGCAGGGGTGATTCCTGCGTGTTTTGAAATTTGATCAAATTATGAAGTCGCGGTGAGACCCTGTCCAGAGAAAGAGCGACAGCGGGTTGGGAAAAAGCGACGCGGTAGAGCCGCAATCTTGGTGGTAGAATCAAAGGGGAACATGCTAGATTTCGTCTTATGCCTGTGGATAACCCCAATATAAGCTCCGAAAACGCTCCTTCCTTGCCTGTTATTCGGCAACTGGACGACGCTGCGATCAACCGAATTGCTGCCGGTGAGGTGGTCGAACGTCCAGCTTCTGCAGTCAAAGAACTGGTGGAAAACGCCATTGATGCGGGCAGTCGGCGGATTGAAATTGCCTATGCCGATGGCGGCAAGACGTTGATCCGGATCACCGATGACGGCTGTGGCATCACCGAGGAGCAGCTGCCGCTGGCGCTGTCGCGCCATGCGACGTCCAAGATTGATGGCACGGACCTGCTCGACATTCACACCTTTGGCTTTCGTGGCGAGGCTTTGCCCTCACTGGGCGCGGTAGGACGGTTGAGCATCACCAGCCGGGTTGGCAAAGCGTCTGCGGCACAGATTTCCGTGGAAGGCGGCGCGATGCGCGCGGTGAAACCGGCGGCGCTGTCCGGCGGCACCATCGTGGAACTGCGTGATCTGTTTTACGCCACCCCGGCGCGGTTGAAGTTCATGCGCTCCGATCGGGCCGAGGCGCAGGCGATCACCGATGTGGTCAAGCGGTTGGCGATGGCGGAGCCGTTTGTGGGCTTCACCCTGCGCGATGTGACCGGCGGCGGAGACGGCCGCGTGACCTTCCGCGTGGAGGCGGAAAACGGCGATCTGTTTGATGCACTGCATGGACGGTTGGCGCGGATTTTGGGCAAGGAATTTGCCGAAAACGCGCTGAAGATTGATGCGGAGCGGGAGGGGCTGCGGCTGATCGGCTATGCGGCGTTGCCGACCTATTCGCGGGGCTCGTCGGTGGCGCAGTATCTGTTTGTGAACGGGCGTCCGGTGAAGGACAAACTGCTCGTGGGCGCGCTGCGCGGGGCGTATTTTGATTACCTGAGCCGGGATCGGCACCCGGCGGCGGCGCTGTTCATTGATTGTGATCCGCATCTGGTGGATGTGAACGTGCACCCGGCCAAGTCGGAGGTGCGGTTCCGTGATCCGGGATTGGCGCGGGGGCTGATTGTCTCCAGCCTGCGCCATGCTTTGGCCGAAGCCGGGCATCGGGCGTCCACCACTGTGGCAGGGGCGACTTTGCAGTCGTTCCGACCAGAACCAATGGGGGCGCTGGGGGCCACGCCAAGCGCGCCAACGCCGGGTCCAGCGCGGGTCTATCAGATGGATCGGCCAAGTCTGGGCGCTCGCACAGCAGCCTATCAGGCGCAGGCGCCAATGCCGCAAGAGCCGGGCTTTGCGGACCTGACCGAGGCTTATTCCGCGCGGGTGGAACCGGTGGAGACCGAGGTTGCACAGGAGGTGCCTGCCGAAGGGTTGCCGCTGGGCGCGGCGCGGGCGCAGGTGCATGAGAATTACATCGTGGCGCAGACCGAGACCGGCATGGTGATTGTCGATCAGCACGCGGCACACGAGCGGCTGGTCTACGAAAAGCTCAAACGCCAGATGGCGGAGACCGGTGTTGCGGCGCAGGCGTTGTTGATCCCTGAGATTGTTGAGCTCTCGGAAGGCGACTGTGCGCGGATCATGACTGTGGCGGATGCGCTGTCCAAGCTGGGGCTGACGATTGAGGCCTTTGGCGGCGGCGCGGTGGCGGTGCGCGAAACCCCTGCGCTCTTGGGCGAGGTCAACGCGCGGGCCATGGTGCTGGATATTCTGGATGAGCTCGATGACGCGGGCGAGAGCATGTTGGTGCAGGCCAAACTGGAGGCGATCCTGAGCCGGGTGGCCTGTCACGGCTCGATCCGCTCGGGGCGGCGGATGCGCGGCGAAGAGATGAACGCGCTGCTGCGCGAGATGGAGGCGACGCCGCATTCCGGGCAATGCAACCACGGGCGGCCAACTTATGTGGAACTGAAACTGGCCGATATTGAGCGGCTGTTTGGACGGACGTGATGGAAGGTATGGACGAAGCGATGGCCAACATGGAGGCCATGGCGCTTTATGCGGCGGCTGGGATTGGTCTGGCGGTTCTGGTGCTGTTTTTGCTGCTGCGCGGGGCGGGGCAAAAGCGGGCAGACCGGACCGAGGCGGTGATTGCCCAGCACATGGGGCAGATGGCGCAGCGGGTGGATCAGCTGGCCACCGGGCAGGCGCATCTGGATGGCAACTTGCATGCGCAGGCACAGTCTCAGGGGCAGATTGCCACGCTGATGGAGCAACGGCTGGGGGAGGTGCAGGTCAATATGCACGAAAACCTCGCCAAGGTGCAGCGCAGCACCGGTGAGAACCTCGCCAGCATGCAGCAGAAAATGACCGACACTCTCGCGACACAGCAACTGCAGATGCAGGAAAACCTGGCGAATATGCAGATGCGCACGGGGCATGCGCTGAACGAGATGCAGGAGAAGCTCAACGCGTCGCTGTCGGGCAATGCGAAACAGACCGCGACCTCGCTGACACAGCTGCAGGAACGGCTGCAGACCATCGACAAGGCGCAGGAGAATATCACGCGGCTGTCGGGTGATGTGTTGAGCCTGCAGGACATTCTGAGCAACAAACAAACCCGTGGGGCGTTTGGGGAAATCCAGCTCACCGATATCGTTAGCAAAGCGCTGCCCAGCGACAGCTACGCGCTGCAGCACACGCTCTCTAACAGCAAACGCGCGGACTGTTTGATCCATCTGCCCAACCCGCCGGGCCCGATTGTGATCGACAGCAAGTTCCCGCTGGAGGCTTATGAACTGCTGCGCAATGCAGAAACCCAGGCACAGCTGAATGAGGCGGCGCGGATGCTGCGCACATCGGTGAAAAAGCACATCAAGGACATCTCAGAGAAATACATCATCGAAGGGGAGACCGCCGATGGGGCGTTGATGTTCCTGCCCAGCGAAGCGGTCTACGCCGAGTTGCATGCCAACTTCCCGGAACTGGTGCGCGAGGGCTTTGCGGCGCGGGTGTGGATTGTCTCGCCCACCACCTGCATGGCGACACTCAACACCATGCGCGCGATCCTGAAAGACGCGCGGATGCGGGAGCAGGCGGGGGCAATCCGTAAGGAGCTGGGCATGCTCTATTCCGATGTGGAGCGCTTGGGCACGCGGGTGGAAAATCTAGATCGTCACTTTGGTCAGGCGGCCAAGGACATCAGCGAAATCAAGATCAGCGCGGACAAAGCGGGGCGCCGGGCGCGGCGGCTGGATAACTTTGATTTCGAAGAGCTGGCGCAGACCGATGATGACAAAGTTGTGCCGCTGACCAAGCCAGACTAGCTAAGCCTCTTCTCATTCGTCAAATATCCCGGGGTCCGGGGCAGCGCCCCGGTGGTCAGAAACAGTTTGCGCCATGTCAAAGACGTGGGGCATGCTGGGGGTGACACTGGGCCAAACCAAATTGGAGGCGCGAAAAATGCTTGAGATTTCTGCATGGAAGGTGGCGCAGGTTGTACTGATGTCCCGGGAATTGGACCGGGCCGAGGGAGAGCTGCGTGCGTTTATTGATCGGCTGAATGAAGACGAACAGGCCAGCCTGGTGGCGGTGATGTGGATCGGACGCGACAGCTTTATGGCCGATGATCTGGCCGAGGCGATCATGACCGCCAAAACCGAAAACACCGTGCCCACAGCGGATTACCTGCTTGGCTCGCCACATCTGTCCGATCATCTGGAAAACGGCATGGAAGCGCTGGGCATTTCTTTGTCTGATGAGGAAGACGATCTGGTCCGCAGGGGCTGACGCATCGGCAAAAATTGGCTGGTTGGCCCGCGAAATTTGCGATTTTGCGCCAACAGATTTGGGATCCGCGCCAAGCTCTGGCGCGGGTCTTTACGTTTGGGAAGGGCCTTCTTATGTGCGCCTCAAGAGGGAGGGCTGACGCGCCTGCGCGCCGCCCGATCCACTACATGATCCACTGACGCTGCGCCTGTTTTTAAGGAAACATCCGCACCCTGCATTTTGCGGTCGGTGCCCTTTTGTCTTGTGTCTGAGCCTTGCAACCCATGGGGCGGCGTTGGGAGGTCTGTCGTGCAGAAGGAGGTCGCCCATGTCCAGTTTCTGGGGTCGTTTTGACGACAATCACCGCAAAGACAAAGAGATCGAACCCACTGATGATCCGGCCAAGGAAATCACCTTTGTGCCCAAAGGCGAAGATGGCGATCTGGTGCTGGAGAACGATGGCAAGAAAGTGGATCTGGACACGGCTGTGGAGATCGACGGCGAGGAATATGATTTTCGGTTTGAGATGACCGGAACAGTGCCGGAGGATGACGACATTCCTGAGCAGTTCTGGGGGCAGGAGATGGCGGTGATCACCATCATGGATTACCCCGAGCCGGGCGAGTCCACCCGCATGTTCTTCTTCCCAGAGATGGACGTCGATGAAGACGACATGAATGATTTTGATGATGACGATTTTGATCTGAAAAAACCGGATCGCACGCCAGAGGACATTCCGGTGTGTTTCCTGCCGGGCACCATGATTGCCACACCGGACGGCCTGCGCGCAGTGGAAAGCCTGCAGCCGGGTGATTTTGTCTGTGTCGCCAAAGGCAAACCAGCCAAAGTGTTCTGGGTGGCAAAGAGCCATTTTTCCTATGCGGAGATGTTGCAGAATGCAGGGCTGCGGCCGGTGTGCATTGATGCCGACAGTCTGGCGCCCGGCGTGCCTGAGCAGGATTTGTGGGTCTCCCAACAGCACCGGATTGCGCTGCGCGGCTGGCAGGTGGAGATGCTGGCGGCGTCTGAGGCGGCCTTTGCCCATGCCAAACATCTGGCCCCACAGCCGGGCATTCCTGGGCGGGAATGGCGCGACGGTGTGGACTATGTACATCTGATGTTTGACCGGCATCACATCGTGGAAGCCAACGGCGCCGAAGCTGAAAGTCTGTTTCTGGGCGATCAGGCGTTGGACAGCCTGGGCGCAGAGACGCGGGCCGAGCTGGATCAGCTTTTGGAGGCCAAGCCGTGGTTGAAGCCGCGTTTCGCGCAGACCGCTTTGCCAACCATGAAAGCGCATGAGGCGCAGACCTTGCGCAAAATGGCAGATGGGCGTCCGGTGTTTCGGGACTTGGTGCGCGTGGCGGCCTGAGCTTAGGCCGATGGCATCAGCCAGGCGGCGAGATAGGTTTCCAACCGTTCGCGCGGCGCGACCGAGTTGTGCAGGCTGCAAAACATCAGCGAAATTGCTTGCACCATAAAGGCCTGTACGCCTTCCGCCTGAAGCTCTGCAGAGATGTCTTTGCGGAAGGGTTGGTCCCAGAGCCATTTGGTCACCACTTCGGCGTGGCGGCCAAAGGTCATGGCGATGGGGCCGATGTCCGCGTTGGCTGCCGCGCCGGAGTGGCGCAGAATCACGTCAAAGACATAGCGCTCGCAGGTCATGAAGGTGATTAGCGGCATCATGGCGTCGGCCATCTCGGCGATGGATGTCGGCGCGTCCAGCGCGTCTATGCCATCCAGATGGTGGTCGATTTCCGCGCCAATAAGTTGGTCCATCAGCACGTCTTTGTCTTTGAAATGCGAGAAAAAAGTGCCTTTGGCGACGCCGGCGCGCAGCACCACCTCTTCGACCCGCATGGCTTCATACCCGCTTTCTGAAATCACCGCTTGGGCGGCGTCTAAAAGCTTGGCGCGGGTTTTGAGGGTGCGTTGTTGAACTGCTTTGGCCATGGCCTGTTTTGGCATGAATTGTGACCGTGGTCAAATTTATAATTGACTGCGGTCATTTTTGTGTGCGATGAAATTGACCGTGGTCAATATTTGGAGATTCGCAATGACACAGAAACGGATTTTTGTCTTGAACGGGCACCCGGCGGCGGAGTCGCTGACCGGCTCAGTGGCGGAAAGTTACGCAGAGGCGGCACGTAAAGCGGGACATCAGGTGCGCATGACCAATCTGCATGATTTGCAGTTTGATCCGGACTATGGCTTTGGCGGCTATGTGAACCAAAAACCGCTGGAGCCGGAGCTGGAGCAGGTGTTGCAGGACATCGAGTGGTCCGAGCACTTTGTGGTGGCGACACCTATGTGGTGGGGCGGATTGCCTGCAAAGCTCAAAGGCTTGTTTGATCGGGCGTTGCTGCCAGGACGCACGTTTGACACGCACAATACGACGGCCTTGGGGCTGCCCAAGCCGCTGTTGACCGGGCGCACCGGTCGGGTGCTTTTGTTCTCGGACACGCCGGGGTGGTTCTTCCGCCTGATGTATCGCAATGCGATGGTGGTGCAGATCCAACAGCAGATTCTGGAGTTTGTCGGCATCAAGCCGGTAAAAGTCACCAAGTTCGCCGGGGCGAGCCATCCAAAAGATGGAATTGCCGAGAAGTGGCTCAAACAGGCCGCCGAGATTGGCGCGCAGGCGGTTTGAACACGGGCTTGCGCTGTCACATGGGCGGATGAAAGCGTGGAGAAGCCTGCCAATGATTATGCGGGTTCAAGGTACTCCATGAGTCTGTCGAAGGATGGCGCAATGTTCACAACGCTTTCACTGAGGTCTGTGTTGAACATATCAAAATAGACAACGCTTACGGCGCCCTTCTCGTCTCTGGCAAAGGCAAACAGTTCGCTTGCGCCATTTCCACCAAAGACAAACAGATCGGGGAAATGGGTGTGGAAAACGCCATTGGTCTCTGTCTTGCAGACCTCTTCCGCGGAGTCGAGTATCAGCCAACACGGCTGTTCCGACAGGGGGCCTTCTCCGCCATTGCTAGTCGCAAGGAACTCAAGGTAGGCCAGTGGCAGCTCAAAAGGTGCGGCTGCGACCAGCTGTTCCAAAGCGCCGGGGCTTGCGCCATCGCGTGCTGACCAGTCCTTGGATTCCAACATATTTACCTCCTAACACTTGCAGCTCAAAATTGATTGAGCTGCAAGGATACGCGGTTAGGCTGATCGATGTGCAGGCAATATCAAGCCGTATGATCGACAATCTGCATATGCTGCGCCAGCGTGCCGATGTGGGTGAGCCACTCGGAAAACAGCGCTTCTTCAGACGGCGCCGCGTGCACGCCGGGGGCAATTTTGCCGTCCAACACAGCTTCGATGGCGAGGGACACTGGGATCGACACGAGGCGGGCCATGGCGGTGCCGCGTTCGTCGCCCCAGGCGTCCATAGCGTAGGTCTTGTGGTAGACTTCGGCGCCGTCTTTTTCGGCTTTGAGGCCAACGCAGAGGATCACGCGGTCTGGCTCGCCTTCGTCGTAGGAGTTTTCGTCCCAGAACTGGTCGGACATTTCCTTGAGACGCGCATCGCCTTCCGGGCCGGAAAGCGTCTCGATTTCGCTGAAGACCTCGGACCACGCCTCGGCCCAGCCGTTCAGGCGCAGGGTGCCGCGCACAAAGGTGTCGACCTTCCAAGACGGGTCAAATTTGTAGTCTTCCATGAAGGGAATGCTGTCGCGGTTTGGATAAACCTCAAAGGTTTCCGCCTCTGCCAGTGGGGCCTCATAGCTGCTGATCGCATCCCAGGGGCGGTTCACGTCCAGCGGTTTGCCGTCGCGGATCGAGCGAGAGGGGGAGCGCAGCGCTTTCAACACGCCCAACGGGGACCAGCTGAATTTGTAGCGGAACGGGTTGGCATGTTTTGGCACGCCGCCGCAGTAGCTGATGAAGCTGAGGGTGTTGTCGGCGTCATAGGCGTCAGAAGCGCGGTAGTCGGCCACCAGAGCGTGGGCCATCAGGTGATCGATGCCCGGGTCCAGGCCAACTTCGTTTACACAGGCGATGCCGGCCTCTTTGGCCTTGGCATCGAGTGCCTTCATTTCTGGCGCGATGTAGGAGGAGCTGACAAAGTTCGCACCTGTCTCGATGCACAATTCGGCCAGCGGCACGTGCCAGTCGCCGGGCAGCATGGAGACTACCACGTCGCCAGACTCAAGCACTGCCTCTAGAGCTGCGATGTCGAAGGCGCGGATGTCTTGGGTCAGATCGCCAACGGCCTCTTGTGCTTTTTCAACGGTTCGGTTCCAGACGGTGACCGCGCGGCCGCCTTCGATCAGGCGACGCAGGCCAGGAATGGCTGAGAGGCCGGTGCCACACCAGTGGATTGTCATGTTGTCTCTCCCCTCAGAGAATTTTGGAATGGGTGACGAAATCGGCCTCGGCGCGGGTCCAGACGCCGTCGCTGAGGTCATCGAGTTTCATCAAAGTGTCGAGCAGCTGCGCAGCGTAGTCTTCCGAGCTTTCCACCGGCAGCATGGATGGCAGGTTGTCGATTGCCATGACGTCCAGCACAGGGGCCTCGGCCACGCGCAGCGCTGGGGCGTCCCATGTAGTGGCGCGGTCATAGACCGGCACCGGGTTGTAATCGCTGTCCGGGTCACAAGCCACGTCGCCGATGGCGGTGAGTTTGCGGTCAGCTTTTCGGGCCTCTTGTGGCACAAAAACGGGTGTGCCGGGGCGCGCAAAGATGCAGTTCAGGAACAGGTCATGATCCAAGATTTCCGGGAACGGGCCGCCGGAGGCGGTTTCCGCCATGTCCCATTTGGTAACCGTGCAGCCCATGGCTTCGAGCAGGTCGGAGGCGCCGGTGCCCACCCGCCCCAACGCGCCGATCACGATGGCGGAGGGGCGGTCAGTGGACAGGGCGTCGAGTTCTGCGCCAAGGTCGCCGAGCAGGGCGTCTTTGCCTGCGTAGACACCCACCGGCGCGCAGAGCTCGCCACGTTGTTGCGCCGCCCAGGATTTTAAGGTCACGGCAGAGCCGGCATAGCCCGCCCAATAGCCAAAGGCGGCAACGCGGCGCTCGGTGTCGTCCACCAGGTATTCGAGGTCGTAGAGCGTGCCGCTGCCCGCCTTGAAGCGCTTGAGCAGGGCCACGCCAGAATGCTGTCCTTTGAAAGCATGGCCAAACATGATGTGGCGGTGTGGCAGGGGCGTGCCGTCTTCGGGCAGTTCCTTGAGGCCAAAGATGATGGCGTCACGGGGGGCATCCGGCCAGCTGTTTTCTGCGGCGATGTCACAGCCAGCGGCTTTGTAGCCGTCGATCGGAATGGCCCGCACCGAGCTTTCTTCCACTGTGACGCGGATGCCCTTGTCCAGCAATGCTTTTGCACCTTCAGGTGTTAGCCCCACCCGCTCCTCATTTGGCCGCTGCTCGGCCCGTACCCAAAGATGAGTCATCTTGGCTCCCCTCATATTCGCATTTCCATAGATCAGCCCCTTGCGACGATGGCAAGAGCCGCGCCGCTGCGTCTTTTCCACGACAGGTCCCGCCACGCTCTGCCTTCATCTTCTCCTTCTCCAAATATCCCGGGGGAGTCGCCGTATGCGGCGATGGGGGCAGCGCCCCCCCTTTGCGCAGGTTTTCGACTGGCACCGAGAGGGGCGGCGTGGCACAACGGGGCCAAAGCGGAACAAAACGGGAGCGCGCCATGAGTGTTGGAGAGGGTTTTGGCAAAGGATGTCACCTGCATCTGATCGACGGGTCGGCCTTTATCTTTCGGGCTTATCACGCGCTGCCGCCGCTGACGCGGAAGTCGGACGGCTTGCCTGTGGGGGCCGTGGCCGGGTTCTGTAACATGCTGCAACGCTATGTGGAGGACAATTCCGGTCCAGACGCGCCCACCCATGTGGCGGTGATCTTTGACTACTCCGGCAAGTCGTTTCGCAACGAAATGTATGACCAGTACAAGGCCAACCGGCCGCCTGCGCCGGAAGATCTAGTGCCGCAGTTCCCGCTGACGCGGGAGGCTACCAAGGCGTTCAACATCGCCTGTAAAGAGGTCGAAGGCTTTGAGGCGGATGACATCATCGCCACGCTGGCCTGTCAGGCGCGGGATGCCGGTGGCCGCTGTACCATCATCAGTTCGGACAAAGACCTGATGCAGCTGGTGGGTGACGGCGTGGAAATGCTCGATGCGATGAAAAACAAGCGCATTGACCGCGACGGGGTGCATGAGAAATTTGGCGTAGGGCCAGAGCGCGTGGTTGATGTTCAGGCGTTGGCCGGGGACAGCGTTGACAACGTGCCCGGCGCGCCGGGCATTGGCATCAAAACCGCGGCCTTGTTGATCAACGAATATGGCGATCTGGAGAGCCTGCTGGACCGCGCCGAAGAGATCAAACAGCCAAAGCGCCGCCAGACGCTGATCGAGAAACGTGAGCAGATTGAGCTGTCCAAAAGATTGGTGCAGTTGGACTGCGACATGGAGCTGGACTTTACGCTTGATGATCTGGAGGTGCGTGATCCGGAGCCGGAGGCGCTGTTGGGATTTTTGGCGGAGATGGAGTTCCGCACGCAGATCAAACGGGCGGCGGACAAGCTGGGCGTGGAAGCGCCGACCATTCCGGAGCCTGTCGCGAGTGCGGCAGATGAGGCGCCGGCACAAGATGATGTGCCGTTTGACGCGGCTAAATACGAATGGGTCAAAGACCGCGCAGCGCTGGACCGCTGGATCGCGGCGATAATGAAACGCGGCTATGTGGCGGTGGACACGGAAACCAACTCGCTCAATGAAATGGTCGCGGAGCTGGCGGGGATTTGCTTGAGCGTGGAGCCGGGTGAGGCCTGCTACATTCCGGTGGGGCACAAAAAAGGCGCCAGCGACGACCTGTTTGGCGGCGATGAACTGCAGGACGGGCAGATGCCGCTTCAGGAGGTGCTCGATGCGCTGAAGCCGGTGCTGGAAGATCCGGCTGTGCTGAAGATTTTCCAGAATGCCAAATATGACTGCAAGGTGTTTGCCAACTACAACATCACCGTGGCGCCGATTGATGACACCATGCTGCTGTCTTATGCGCTGCACGCCGGGGAGCACAATCACGGCATGGATGCGCTGTCTGAGCGCTACCTGAGCCACCAGCCTGTGCCGATCAAGTCGCTGATTGGCAGCGGCAAAAGCATGATCACCTTTGACAAAGTGCCGATTGAGGACGCGCTGCCCTATGCGGCCGAGGATGCGGATATCACCCTGCGCCTGTGGCAGCTGTTCAAGCCTAAGCTCCACCGGCGGCAGGTGACCACGGTCTACGAAACTTTGGAGCGCCCATTGGTGCCGGTGCTGGCGCAGATGGAGCGGCATGGGGTTAAGGTGGATCGCGACACGCTGAGCCGGATGTCCAATGCCTTTGCGCAGAAGATGGCGGCACTGGAGGCGGAAATCCACGAGCTGGCGGGAGGCACGTTTAACGTGGGGTCCCCTAAGCAGCTGGGTGAAATTCTATTTGATAAGCTCGAGCTGCCGGGCGGCAAGAAAGGAAAGACCGGGGCCTATGCCACGGGTGTCGACGTGCTTGAGGATCTCGCGACCGAACACGCTCTGCCGGGACTGGTGCTGGATTGGCGGCAGTTGAGCAAGCTGAAGTCGACCTACACCGACGCGTTGCAGACGCACATCAATGGGGACACGGGCCGGGTGCATACGTCTTATGTGCAAACCGGGGCCAACACAGGGCGGCTGGCGTCCACCGATCCGAACCTGCAAAACATTCCGGTGCGCTCTGAGGAAGGCCGCCGCATTCGCGAGGCTTTTGTGGCTGAGGAAGGCAAGGCACTGATCTCGCTCGACTATTCACAGGTGGAGTTGCGTATTCTGGCACATATTGCGGAAATCGATGCCCTGAAGGCGGCGTTCCGCGATGGGCACGACATCCACGCCATGACCGCGTCCGAGGTGTTTGATGTGCCGATGGAGGAGATGACCAGCGAGGTGCGTTCACGTGCCAAGGCGATCAACTTTGGTGTGATCTACGGCATCTCCGGCTTTGGTCTGGCGCGTAATCTGCGCATTCCACGTGGTGAGGCGCAGGACTTTATCAATCGCTACTTTGAGCGTTTCCCGGGCATTCGGACCTATATGGATCAGACCAAGGAATTTGCCAAAGAACACGGCTATGTGCAGACGCTGTTTGGCCGTAAAATCCACACTCCGGAGATCAATGCCAAGGGACCTCGGGCGAGCTTTGCTTACCGTGCAGCCATTAATGCACCGATCCAAGGCACCGCCGCCGACATCATCCGCCGCGCCATGATCCGCATGCCGGAGGCCATCAAGGACCTGCCGGCCAAAATGCTGTTACAGGTGCACGATGAATTGATCTTTGAGGTTGAAGACGCGGCCGTGGACGAAACCATTGAAGTGGCGCGGGACGTGATGCAGCGGGCCACGGAGCCCGCGATCAAGCTGGACGTGCCGTTGATTGTGGATGCGGGGCGTGGGGCCAATTGGGCGGAGGCGCACTGAGCGTGAAGGTGACACTGAGGCGCGCCTGACCCTGGGTGGGGGCTGAAAGCGCCCTCCCGTGGGGAAGGTCGGGCGCGGCTCGAGGCTTTCGCCTCGCGCCAATTCGGGCTTAGCTCAACCAGCCCAAGCCTTGTTCGGTGCGTTTGGCGGGGTTGTACTCGGCGCTGACGGCGCCGGTGTATCCGGTTTCATCCAGCATCTCGAAGAATGCCGGGTAGTCGAAATGTTTCGACTTCACCGGTTCGTTGCGGTCCGGCAGGCCGCCGATCTGAATGTGGCGCACGCGGTCTTTGTGTTTGTCCCAGCAGCCCAACACGTCGCCGTGGATTTTATGGGCGTGATAGGTGTCAAACTGCAGCGCCAGATTGGGTGCGTTGACCTCGTCCAAAATCTCCGCCGCCAGATCAAAGCTGTTCAGGAAGTACCCCGGCATATCGACGTCGTTGATCGGCTCGATGGTGAGTTGCTGTTTCGGGGCAAAGGCGCAGGCCCATTTCAGGTTCTCCACAAAAGTGGCGCGGGCCTCCTCGCCTGACGCAGCGCCCGCCATGATGTGCACGATGCGGGCGCGCAGCATGTCGGCGTAACGGAGTGTGCGGCGGAAATCGCGTTGAAATCGGTCTTCCAAGGCAGGCACAGCGGCAAAACCGCGGTCGCCACCGGTGTAGTTCGGCGGCGGGCAGTTGATCAGTTCCAGCGACAGGCCATTACGCAGCAAGGCGCGCTGTGTTTCCGGCGCGGGGGTTTCGTAGGGAAAGAGGATTTCCACCGCCTCAAAGCCTGCCTCGGCGGCGGCCTCGTAACGGTCCAACTCCGGAAATTCGGCAAACAACACGGTCAGGTTGGCGGCAAATCTGGGCATCGGGATCTCCTCTGGCGAGGGTTATTCCAGCTTTGCCGCGCGCGGAACAGTCTGAAATTCCGCAAGTTTGAACGGTTTGGCGGAAGTTTGCCTTAGTCCAGCGCCTCTGACGGCAGGAAAGGGAAAAACACGCCGGAAGACATCACGCCAAACATGCTTTGGCCTTTGACGTCCTGATGCGTGCCCAGCTCCACAAGGCGATAAAACGCCTTGCGGGTGATGCGGGCTTCGAGGTTGGCGCGCACGGTCACATAGGGTGCGGGTTCATCCGATTCAGGGTCAATTTCGACGCGAATGGGATTGTCCGGACCCGCGGCGGTAAAGTCGCCGACGTGGGTTTCGAAGGTCAGAACTTGGCTGTCACCCTCTCCCGAAACCTCGAAATCTTCGGTCACAAAGGGCGCGTCTTCGACCGTGATGCCGACCTTTTCGACTGGCGTGACGAGCACGTATTTGTCGCCATCCTTACGCAGGATGTTGGAGAACATTTTCACCATGGCGGGGCGATTGATCGGGCTGCCTTCGTAAAACCAAGTGCCATCGCGGGCGATGCGCATGTCCAGATCGCCGCAAAAAGGCGGGTTCCACAGGTGCACAGGTGCCGGGCCGCGCGCTTTCACGGCGGCGGTGGCGGAGGCGGCGATGGTATCTGCGTTCACTTTCACAGGAAATTGTTCCCTCATTGCTTTTGCCATTTCATCTGAGCGCGTTACTGTCAACGTAAGCAGGTAGAGTTACGGGAGACACAGTATGGCGGATGTGGACAACCTTGTCGCAGAGATTGAAGAGCTGGGCGGCAAATTGGCGGAGGCCAAGGCGGCGATCACCAAGCGCTTTATCGGACAAGAACAGGTTGTGGATCTGACGCTTTCGGCCTTGCTCTGTGGGGGGCATGCGCTGCTGATCGGCCTGCCGGGTTTGGGCAAAACGCGGCTTGTGGACACGCTGTCGACTGTGATGGGGCTCAATGGCAACCGGGTGCAGTTTACGCCGGACTTGATGCCAGCCGATATTTTGGGCTCCGAGGTTTTGGAAACCGGTGAAAGTGGCGCGCGTGAGTTTCGATTCGTGCCGGGGCCGATTTTTTGTCAGCTTTTGATGGCCGATGAGATCAACCGCGCCAGCCCGCGGACGCAATCGGCGCTGCTGCAGGCGATGCAGGAGAAACAGGTGACGGTGGCCGGGGCGGATCGCCCGCTGGACGCGCCGTTCCATGTGTTGGCAACGCAAAACCCGATTGAACAAGAAGGCACCTATCCGTTGCCCGAGGCGCAGTTGGACCGGTTCCTTGTGCAGATCGACGTACCTTATCCGGATCGTGACACAGAGCGGGACATATTGCTGGCCACCACCGGTGTGGAAGAGGAAGAGGCCCATGCGGTCTTCACCGCAGAAGAGTTGATTGCGGCACAGACATTGCTACGACGGATGCCGGTTGGGGAAAGCGTGATGGAGCTGATCCTTGATCTGGTTCGGGCCTGTCGCCCGGATGATGAAATCGCCACCGAGGCGGTGCGTGAAAACGTGGCCTGGGGGCCGGGCCCACGGGCGGCGCAGGCCTTGATGATGACGGTGCGGGCGCAGGCGTTGTTGCAAGGGCGGCTCGCGCCCAATGCGCAGGACGTGATTGATATGGCAGGTCCGGTGCTGAGCCACCGGATGGCGCTGACCTTTGCGGCGCGGGCGCGCGGCGAGAGCCTTGCGGGGCTGATTGCCGAAACGGTTGCGCGGTTTGACAGCGTCGGAGCCGCCGCGTGAGTGCAGCGCCCTATCTGCGCAGTCAGGCTGAGGCGGAGGCCGCCAGCCTGCCGCCGCTATTGGCGCATGCGGAGCATTTGGCGGGTACGGTGTTGCTCGGTGAGCATGGGCGGCGGCGTGCGGGCATGGGCGATGATTTCTGGCAGTACCGGCCGGTGCAGCCCGGTGACAGCCTGCGCATGATTGACTGGCGGCGGTCGGCAAAATCGGATGCGCAGTTTGTGCGGCAGCGCGAATGGCAGGTGGCGCAATCGGTGATGATGTGGGTCGACACCGCGCCGTCGATGCTGTTTGCCAGTGACAAAGAAACACCGCAGAAGGCCGATCGGGCACGCCTGTTGGCCTTGGCCTTGGCGATCCTGCTCATTCGCAGTGGCGAGCGGGTTGGGTTGACCGGAACGGATTTGCCGCCTCGTCGGGGAGAGGCGCAGATTTTGCGTCTGGCGGAGATGTTTTTGCGCGACGATGTGGGGGGGGAGACGCCGGACTATGGCACGCCAGAGTCGCGGGCCATGCTGCCACATGCGCGGGCGGTGTTTGTCTCTGACTTCATGGGGGATTTTGACGCCGTGCAAGCGGCGCTGACCAAAGCGGCGGATCGTGGGGTGATGGGCGCGTGTTTACAGGTGCTGGACCCGGCGGAAGAGGATTTCCCCTACAAAGGCCGGGCAATTTTTGAAAGCATGGGCGGCAGTCTGAGCCACGACACCAAGAAAGCGGATGACCTGCGTCTGCGGTATCTTGAGCGGCTGGCCGAGCGGCAGGCGGCTTTGAAAGACTTGTGCAGGGCAACGGGGTGGCTCTATGGCCATCACAGTACGGGCCAACCCGCGCAGGCGGCGCTGTTGTGGCTGCATCGGGCATTGGAGCGGCGCGGATGATCTTTGGCTTGCCGATAGGATTTACCGCGCCTTGGGTGCTGGTGGCGCTGATCGCGCTGCCGGTGCTGTGGTTGATTTTGCGGGCGATTCCGCCGGCGCCAATCCGGCGGCGGTTTCCGGGTGTTGTGCTGCTGCTTGGGCTGAGCGACGAAGACACGGTCACGGATCGCACACCGTGGTGGCTGCTGCTGCTCAGGATGCTGGCGGTGGCGGCGGTGATTGTTGGACTGGCGGGGCCAGTGCTGAACCCGCAGACACGTGAGGCGGGCAGCGGGCCGTTGTTGATCCTGATGGATGGCTCTTGGGCGTCTGCACCGGATTGGGATGCGCGGCGCGATATGGTCACCGCGCTGCTGGATGAGGCGGCGCGGGATGGGCGCGTGGCGGCGGTGCAGCGGTTGAGCGCGCCGGAGCCGTTGTTGTTCTTGCAGGCGGATGCGTGGAAGTCGCGCATGGCGGGCGTGGTGCCGATGGCCTGGGCGGCGGATGACGCTGCGATGGCTGCATTTGCTGAGACCTTGGCGGCTGCGGACGGGTTTGACACGGTGTGGCTGTCAGACGGTGTGGCGCGCGAAGGGCGCGCGGATTTGCTGGCGGCGTTGCAGGACAAGGGCGCTGTGCGTGTGGTGCAAACCGGGCGCGGCGCGATGGCGTTGATGCCGCCCAGCTATGACGACGGCAAATTGGTGATGAGGGCGCAGCGTAGCGAAGTTGCGATTGCGCAGGAGGTCACGGCACTGGCGATTGGCACCGATCCGGGCGGCACAGAGCAGGTCTTGGCGAGCTTGCCGCTTACGTTTGAAGAGGGCGCGCAGTCGAGCGAGAACGCGCTTGTCCTGCCAAGCGAGCTGCGCGCGCGGTTGACGCGGTTTGAGATTGCGGGGGTGCGTTCGGCGGGGGCTGTGGCGCTCAGTGATGATAGCCTGCGGCGGCGCGAGGTGGCGCTGATCGCCGGGCGGGAAGACCGCGAGGGGCTGCAACTGCTGTCGCCTTTGCATTATTTGCGGCAGGCTTTGGTGCCGACGGCGGATGTGATTGAGGGCGCGTTGAGTGACATTCTGCCCGCAAATCCCGATGTGATTGTTTTGGCCGATTTGGCGGTTTTGTCTGAGGGCGAAACCGCGGCGATGATTGAGTGGCTGGAAAACGGCGGCTTGCTGCTGCGCTTTGCCGGGCCACGTTTGGCGGCGAGCGAGATCAGCCGCACTGAGGAAGACCCGTTGTTGCCGGTGCGCTTGCGGGCCGGTGGCCGAAGCGTGGGTGGCGCGATGAGTTGGGGGGAGCGCAAGTCGCTGGCGCCGTTTGATGTGGAGAGCCCGTTTTATGGCCTGCCGGTGCCCGATGAGGTGACCGTGACGGCGCAGGTGATGGCGCAGCCGGATCCAACTCTAGCAGACCGTGTAATTGCCAGCCTGAGCGATGGCACGCCGCTGGTGACGCGCAAGGCTGTTGGGCAGGGGCAGGTGGTGCTGGTGCATGTGACCGCCAATGCGGAGTGGTCCGGGTTGCCCTTGTCGGGCCTTTTTGTGCAGATGCTGGACCGGCTGGCGGTGTTGAGTGCGTTGGGGGAAGAGGCTGAGGCGCGGCTGGCGGGCACCACTTGGCAACCGCTGAAGGTGCTGGATGGATATGGCCGGTTGGAAGATGCGCAGACCTTGCCCGGTGTGGCCGGAGAAGCCTTGGCCGAAGGGCGGGTCGGGCCAGCGCTGCGGCCCGGATTGTACCGTGATGGTGAGAAAGTTCTGGCGCTGCATGTGTTGGCGTCTGACGCGGAGCTGGCGCCTGCGACGTGGCCGGTGACGGTGCCGGTGGAAGGGCTGCGCGGGGCAGTCACGACAGATTTGTCGGGCTATTTCTTGGCGGCGGCTTTGGTGATTTTGGCGCTGGATGTGCTGGCGTCCTTGTTTGTATCCGGACGGCTTTGGGGCGCGCGGGTGGCGGTGGTGGCTCTGGCGTTGATGCTGCCGGCCACAGATGGATTTGCGCAGGAGGCTTCAGTGACGGCAAGCCATGCGCAGGAGGTGGTTCTGGGCCATGTGCGTACCGGCAATCGCGAGGTGGATGACATCGCGCTGGCCGGGCTGCGCGGGTTGAGCAATGTGCTGTATTTCCGCACGTCCGTGGAGCCTGCTGACCCGGTGACTGTTGATCTGGAGACGGATGAACTGGCGTTTTATCCGTTCCTGTATTGGCCGATCACACCGGATCAGCCGACCCCTTCGCAGGAGGCCTATGGCAAGCTCAACGCCTATCTGCGCAGTGGCGGCATGATCCTGTTTGACACGCGCGACAGCGATGTGACGCGATTTGGTGCGAGCAGCCCGACGGGGCGGAAGTTGCAGCGGCTTGCAGCTGGTCTGGACATTCCGCCGCTGGATCCGCTGCCGGAGGATCATGTGCTGACGCGGACGTTTTACCTGCTGCAGGACTTTCCGGGGCGCTACATGAGCCGGGATGTCTGGGTTGAGGCGGCGCCTGCGGATGCGGAAAAGATCGAAGGCATGCCGTTTCGCAACCTGAATGACGGCGTCACGCCGGTGGTGATTGGCGGCAATGATTGGGGCGCGGCCTGGGCGGTGGACACACGTGGCAATACGCTGTTCTCGGTGGGGCGCGGACGGGCCGGTGAGCGGCAGCGCGAACTGGCCTATCGCTTTGGAGTGAACCTGATCATGCATGTGTTGACCGGGAATTATAAGAGCGATCAGGTGCATGTGCCTGCGTTGCTGGATCGGTTGGGCCAATGACGGGCGTGGTGTTTGATCCAATTGTGCCGCTGTGGCTGTTGGCGGTTTTGGCGGTGCTGAGCACGGTGGCCATTTCCGTGGCGCTGTGGCGTGGCTTGGCTGGATGGGCCTGGCGCGGGGCGGCGGGTCTGGTGATCTTAGCGGCTTTGGCGGGGCCGGTGTTGCAGACCGAGAACCGCGCGCCGTTGAGTGACATTGTTCTGATGCTGGTGGATGGTTCTGCCAGTCAGCGGTTGAGTGATCGCGATACACAGACCGAAGACGCAGCGGCGGCTTTGGAGGCGCGGTTGGCGGCGCGGGGCAACACCGAAGTGCGCCGGATTGATGTGGGCGATGCGGATGGTGATGGCGGCACCGAGTTGATGGCGGCGCTGTCGGAGGCGTTGGCGCAGGAGCCGCGTGGGCGGATTGCAGGCATTGTCGCGCTGAGTGACGGGCAGGTGCATGACATGGACCGCGCGCCAGACCTGCCCGCGCCGTTTCATTTGTTGCAATCCGGGCGTGAAGGCGATTGGGACCGGCGATTGAGCATCAAGAATGCGCCGGCCTTTGCCATACTGGGCGAGCCGGTGACGCTGACCCTACGGATTGAGGACACTGGCGCAGCACCCACCGATGCAGACCGAGTGGAGGTGGATATTTCCATTGATGGCGATGATCCGCAGCGGTTTTCTGTGCCGCTGGATCGTGACATTGATCTGCCGGTGACGCTGTCCCACGGCGGGCGTAATGTGATCCAGTTTTCGGTGCCAATGGCCGAGGGGGAGCTGACCGATCGCAACAATGCGGCACTGGTGCAGATCAATGGTGTGCGGGATCGGTTGCGCGTATTGTTGGTGTCTGGCGAGCCACATCCAGGCGGGCGGACTTGGCGCAACCTGCTGAAATCGGACGCCAGTGTGGATCTGGTGCATTTCACCATTCTGCGCCCTCCGGAGAAGCAGGACGGCGTGCCCGTGAGCGAGCTGTCGTTGATTGCCTTCCCGACGCGGGAGCTGTTTCTGGAGAAGGTTGAGGATTTCGACCTGATCATCTTTGATCGCTATCAACGGCGCGGGATTTTGCCGTCTTTGTATCTGGAAAACGTGGCGGATTACGTGCGCAAAGGCGGGGCGGTTCTTGTCGCGGCCGGGCCGGATTATGCCTCCGCTGACAGTATTTACCGCTCGCCATTGGCCGAGGTGCTGCCCGCCAGCCCAACCGCGCGGGTGGTGGATGAGGCCTACGCACCTACCGTGTCTGAGCTGGGAGGACGCCATCCGGTGACGGCGGGCTTGCCGGAGCAAGAGACCTGGGGGCGCTGGCTGCGGCAGATCGAGGTGACGCCAGATGCGGGCGATGTGCTGATGACTGGCAGCGAAGACCGTCCGCTTTTGGTTCTCAATCGCGTGGAAGAGGGGCGTGTGGCACTTTTGGCGTCCGATCACGCCTGGCTTTGGGCGCGAGGCTATGAAGGTGGCGGCCCGCAGCTGGAATTGCTGCGGCGGCTGGCGCATTGGATGATGGGCGAGCCGGAGCTGGAAGAGGAAGCGCTTTGGGCAGAGCCCACGGGGCAGACGCTGCGGATTGTGCGGCGCAGTCTGGAAGAGACAGTGGGGCCATTGACCATCACAACGCCAAGCGGTGAGACGGTCACGCTGGAGATGCGCGAGGGCGCGCCGGGGCAGTTTGAAACCACCTATGAAGGGCCGGAGATGGGGCTTTATCGCCTTGCTCAGGATGACATGGAAACCGTTGTGGGGCTTGGTCCTGCGGCACCGCGGGAGTTTGAGACCACCATCGCAAGCGCGGAGGCGTTGACGCCGCTACTGGAGGCTACGCGGGGCGGCGTGTTGAGGCTGGAAGACGGTGTGCCCAGCGTGCGAAACGTGCGTGAAGGACGCCCGGCGGCGGGGCGCAACTGGATTGGCTTGACGCCCCGAGAGGCGTTTGAGACGCTGGATGTCGCGCGGGCGCCGCTGTTGCCGGGCTGGTTGGTGCTGCTTTTGGCGTCCGGGTTTATCCTGATGGGCTGGTTGCGCGAAGGACGGCGGTAGGGTTCCCCTGCTTCTTCTTGCTCAAAATATCCCAGGGGAGTCGCCCGTCAGGGCGGCGGGGGCTGGCCCCCATTTCTCCACCGGCGGGCGCTTTCCACCCCAGCCACCCCAAAAACCGGTTCCTTCACGGCAGCCCGCGCGGTAGAACGCCTGTAATTGAGGCCGACCTACCTATTGGAGCAAGTGATCATGGCGCCAAAGCCCGTTGTATTGTGCATTCTGGATGGCTGGGGGCTGTCTGATCAAACCGAGGCAAACGCACCCTATCTGGCCAAGACCCCGAACTTTGACGCGATGATGGCCGATGGGCCGTCTGCGACGTTGATCACCCATGGGCCGGATGTCGGTCTGCCAAGCGGGCAGATGGGCAATTCCGAAGTGGGCCATACCAACATCGGCGCTGGCCGTGTGGTGGCGATGGATCTCGGGCAGATTGATCTGGCGATTGAAGACGGCTCATTTTTTGAAAACGCGGCGTTGCAGGCGTTTATTGCCAAGCTCAAAGAGACCGGCGGCACGGCGCATTTGATGGGGGTGGTCTCCGATGGTGGCGTGCATGGGCACATCACCCATGTGTTGGCGGCGATGAAGGCGATTGCGGACGCGGGCGTGCCTGTGGTGTTGCATGCGGTCACAGATGGCCGCGACGTGGCCCCGAAGTCCGCTCTGGAGTATTTCGAAACGCTACAGGCGCAGATGCCGGAGGGTGCGAAGGTCGGCACCGTGACCGGGCGCTACTATGCGATGGATCGCGACAACCGGTGGGAGCGGGTGTCTCAGGCGTTTGGCGCTTGGGTGACCGGCGATGCAGAGCACAAGGCGGCAGACGGTGTTGCGGCGGTGGAAGCGGCCTATGCGCGCGATGAAAGCGATGAGTTCATCGTGGCAACCACCATTGGCGATTATGCGGGCGCAAAAGACGGCGACGGGTTCTTCTGTTTGAACTTCCGCGCCGACCGGGCGCGGGAGATTTTGGCAGCGCTGGCGCAGCCGGATTTTGACGCCTTTGATGCCTCGGAGCGTCCCGACTGGGCTGCGGTGCTGGGCATGGTGGATTATTCGGCAGCGCACAATGGATACATGACCACGGCCTATCCAAAGCAGGAAATCAAAAACACGCTGGGCGAATGGGTGGCCAAACAGGGCAAAACCCAGTTCCGTTTGGCCGAAACCGAGAAGTACCCGCATGTGACCTTCTTCCTCAATGGCGGGGAAGAGACGCCTTCGGAGGGCGAGGACCGGTTTATGCCGCTGTCCCCCAAAGTGGCGACCTATGATTTGCAGCCGGAAATGAGCGCGGATGAGGTCACGGAGAAGTTTGTTGCCGCGATTGAGCATGGCTATGACCTGATCGTGACCAACTACGCCAACCCGGACATGGTGGGCCACACCGGCAGCCTTGAGGCGGCGATGGCGGCCTGTGAAGCGGTGGATCGCGGGTTGGGTAAGGTGCGTGCGGCGCTGGAAAAGGTCGGCGGGGCAATGATTGTCACCGCAGATCACGGCAACTGCGAAGTGATGGTTGATCCCGAGACCGGCGGGCCACACACGGCGCACACCACCAACTTGGTGCCTGTGGTGCTGGTGAATGGGCCAGAAGGCGCGGGTTTGCGGGCTGGTCGATTGGCCGATCTGGCGCCGAGCCTGTTGCAGCTGATGGGGTTGGCGCAGCCGGAAGAGATGACCGGAGAGAGCCTGATCGTTTGAGGGCTCTGCGCGGACATATCCTTGCGGCGTCATTGGTGTTGATGGCCGTCCCTGCGTGGGCGGAGCCTGATCCAGCGACGGCGGCGCGGGAGGCTGTGAATCAGCTGGAGGCGGCCTCGGTGGCCTTGGCACAGGCCAAAGGCGGGCGCGATCGGGTGAAGTCGCTGACCGGTGTGGTGCAGGCCTATGAGACCGGGTTGACGGCCTTGCGGGCAGGACTGCGGCGTGCGGCCATTCGCGAGGCGCAGTTGTCCAAACAACTTAAGGCGCAAGAGGCGGAGATTGCCCGTCTGTTGGGCGTGTTGCAAAGCATGGGAAAAGGCCCGCCGGAAGTGATTATGGTGCACCCGGGCGGTCCGATGGGCACGGCGCGGTCTGGCATGATTTTGGCGGATGTGACACCCGCGCTGGAAAAGAGCGCAGCGGAACTGCGTCGGGATTTGGAAGAGGTCACCATCCTGCGTGACCTGCAAGAAGGCGCTGCGGAGACATTGCAGGACGGGCTGGAAGGCGCGCAAGATGCGCGGACCGAATTGTCCAAGGCGATTGCGGATCGCACCGATTTGCCCAAGCGCTTCACCGAAGACCCCGTACAAACCGCGCTGTTGATCGCCTCCACCGAAACGCTGGAAGGCTTTGCCAGTGCGCTGGTGGATTTGCAGGTGGAGGGCATGGACGAGATCGACCTGCCGGATGTGATGGACCGCAAAGGCAGCCTGCGTTTGCCGGTGGAAGCCAGCGTGCTGCGCCGTGCCGGCGAGGCGGACGCGGCGGGCATTCGCCGCCCCGGTCTGGTGCTGGCGACGCGACCAAGTGCTTTGGTGGTCTCGCCCACAGCCGCGACGATCCGCTATCGCGGGCCGTTGTTGGACTACGGCAATGTGATGATCCTTGAGCCGCAACCTGGCGTACTCTTTGTATTAGGAGGTTTGGCGCAGGTTTACGGGGACGCGGGCGAAGTGATTCCTGAGGGCGCGCCAATTGGTCTGATGGGAGGAAATGGGCTGGAAAGTGGCGCAATTCTCTCACAGTCTGGTGAAGCCTCTGGCAATGCGCGCTCAGAAACGCTCTATATAGAGGTCAGAGAAGGCAAAGCGCCTGTGGACCCGGAAATGTGGTTCCAAACGAATGAGGATGGATAACCTATGAAAAAATTCGTCGCCGCGGCAGCGGGAGGCATTGTGGCCGGTCTGTTGGTCACCACACAGGTGGCCGGGCCGCTGTTGGCAGAGGAAAGCGCGCGCAAGTCCAATGTCTATGAACAGCTGGACCTGTTTGGCGACATTTTTGAACGCATCCGCATTCAATATGTGGAAGAGGTGGATGACGCCGACCTGATCGAAGCGGCGATCAACGGCATGTTGACCTCGCTGGACCCGCACTCCAGCTACCTCAGCCCGGATGATGCCGATGACATGAGGGTGCAGACCCGTGGCGAGTTTGGCGGCTTGGGTATCGAGGTGACGCAGGAAGAAGGCTTTGTGAAAGTTGTCTCGCCAATTGATGAAACCCCTGCTGACGCGGCGGGCATCGAAGCGGGCGACTTTATCACCCATGTGGATGGCGAAAGCGTGCTGGGCCTGACCCTGGACGAAGCGGTCGAGAAGATGCGTGGCCCGGTGGGCAGCGAGATCGTGATCACCGTAGTGCGCGAAGGCGAACCTGAGCCGTTTGACGTGACCATCGTGCGTGACACCATCAAGCTCACCGCCGTGCGCAGTCGCAATGTCGGTGAGAGCGTGGTGCTGCGGGTGACCACCTTCAACGATCAGACCACGCCAAACCTCGTGGACGGCTTCAACAAGCAGGTTGAAGAACTGGGTGGTATGGAGAACGTGAATGGGATTGTGCTGGACCTGCGCAACAACCCGGGTGGTCTGCTGACACAGGCAATCAAGGTCTCCGACAATTTCCTTGAGAAAGGCGAGATTGTCTCCACCCGGGGCCGCAACCCGGAGGATGGTGAGCGTTATAACGCGACGCCGGGGGATCTGGCGGAAGGCAAGCCGATTGTGGTGCTGATCAACGGCGGGTCTGCCTCGGCGTCCGAGATTGTGGCCGGTGCGCTGCAAGATCACCGCCGCGCGATTGTGGTGGGCACCAAGAGCTTTGGTAAAGGTTCGGTCCAGACGGTGATGCCACTGCGCGGCGATGGCGCGATGCGCCTGACCACAGCGCGCTATTACACGCCGTCGGGCCGCTCAATTCAGGCGCTGGGCGTGAGCCCAGACATCGTTGTGGAACAGCCGCGCCGTGCCGCAGAGACGCCGGAGGAGGAAGAGGACACCAACCGCCGCACCCGCTCTGAGGCGGACCTGCGCGGCAGCCTCAACAACGACAGCCTATCTGAGGATGAGGTGCGTCAGATTGAAGAAGATCGTGCCAAGGCGGAAGAAGCTGCCAAGCTGCGTGAAGAGGATTATCAGCTGGCTTATGCGCTGGACATCCTGACTGGTCTGTCGGCGCTGGGCCCAAAAGAGTAAGTTGCGCTACGCGTGAGATTTGCGGGCGTCCCGATGGGGGCGCCCGTTTTGGTTTGAGGGGCGCTGCCCCGTCACAGCAGGCTGTGACTCCCCGGGATATTTAGGGAAGGAGAAACCCAGGCGCATTGCGTCGTGGGAGGCGCTTCGCTAGGACGGGGAGAGATCTGTGTTTGGAGGGCGCAAATGACCCCTGAAGAGCTGGAAAAGCTGCCGTATCGCAAGAATGTCGGCGTGATGCTGGTGAACGCCGAGGGCGGCGTGTTTGTGGGGCAGCGTATCGACAGCAAGGAGCCGGCCTGGCAGATGCCACAGGGTGGGATCGACAAGGGTGAAGCGCCGCGCGACGCCGCCCTGCGCGAGCTTGAGGAAGAAACCGGTGTGTCGGCGTCTTTGGTATCCATTGAAGCGGAAACCGAGGGCTGGATTGCCTATGATCTGCCGCTGGAGATTGCTTCGCGCATCTGGAAGGGCAAGTACCGGGGCCAGAAGCAGAAGTGGTATCTGATGCGGTTTCATGGCCGTGATGAGCAGGTCAATATCGCGCTGGACCATCAGGAGTTTTCCGAGTGGCGCTGGCTGCCAGCGGACCAGTTGGTGGCCAATATCGTGCCGTTCAAGCGTGAGGTGTATGAGCAGGTTGTGGCCGCCTTTGAAACGCATCTCTGAACCTTGTTTTCTAGAAATTCGCAGGATGACAAACACACAAGCTGGGGTTAGAACGCCCCTGCGTGGCCCCGTGGCTCAACTGGATAGAGCAGCCCCCTCCTAAGGGGCAGGTTGCAGGTTCGAATCCTGCCGGGGTCGCCAGCACATCCTCATCGAACAATGTCGTCCGACACAGGAAGTCCGTCTTTGCGACAAAAACCGTTTTTTTGAGATCCTGTAGATATCCTCCCTTGGTGTCTGTCTTTTTGGGCAGAGTTTTCGAGCACTCACAGTGCCGTCAGGCAAAGCTGAGTCAATGTGAGTGAATGCCGAAAAGGGCGGAAGGCTGCCGTTTGTGGCGGTCCGGTCAAACGACCGGAATGGGGCCGAAAGCGGTCTGGCGGGTTTCTGCCTAAGCGATTAGCGGAGCGGACTCTTCGAGCGCAAGGTCATCAATTCTAATTCTGCTCCAGTGTCTTCGCAGGCAACTCTCCGTAGACTGTTTGATAGTCGTGAGCAAACTGACCCACATGCCAAAACCCCAGTTGTTTGCAATTTCCGTAACCCGCAGTTCTCCCTTCTGACTGGCTGCACGCGTGTCCGTCGTCAGAGTTTTTGGAACCAATGAGGGCCTAAAGTAAGAGAGAGTTTGGCTCATCTGGTTGGTTTGATTATGCGGCGCGCTGGCTGTGATGCAAGCGTCGCGCTTCGAGCGTCTTT
>Ga0189286_100036_pt1 | contig 117344 bp, 99 predicted proteins | sample UW69minimetaG_FD_130330 | JGI IMG/M metagenome (GOLD analysis project Ga0189286, IMG submission 130330) | Marine microbial communities from the Costa Rica Dome - UW69 mini metaG | ecosystem: Environmental > Aquatic > Marine > Oceanic > Photic zone | place: Costa Rica: the Eastern Pacific... | reverse complement strand
TGTCATAATAACTGTGTGTGTTATAAAATTATACAAAAATTTAAGGCGGGTTTTAAAACCCGCCTTAAATCATACTTTACACAGTATTTTGGATACTACCCGAAAGAATTTGGACATGCTACTTGGGACGAATTACATACGGTTAAAATAAAAGAAAAACCTTGTAAAGACTAAAATTGATATTAAAAAAACCTTTCCGATTATGGAAAGGTTTTTGCCAAAGAACCAACAATTAATTACTATGCTAATTATGAACAATTAGCTAGCTTTTAGCACTCGTTCTTTCTCATAGTTTGTTAGTTTTTATATTTAGGAGCCTACTATTTCATGCTTTCGTAAGCAGCCAATTGTGCATCTAACTCATCCAAATCACTATTAAAAATAGGTTTCATTTTAAAGTATCTACCATCTTTTTGATAATAGAATGAATAATCTTTAATTTCTTTTCCGCTAGATCCTTTCTTTTTAAAAATAACGCCAAAAGCTCCATTTGGAAACTCTTTTGTTTCAATGAAATCTACAAAATTTTTATCCGCAGAAATTGCTTCTTTTAGCATTGCAAGATTGTCTGGAAATACTTTTTTAACAATTTCTGTTACAGTAACCCTTTTTGCAATGTAAAAATCGTAATTACTCAAATTTGTATCATAATCTGTATTTTTTAATTTTTCAAATTTTACTTTCAAATCATTTTTAGGAACCGTCATTTTTATATTGTACTGATCAAGCGTAATTTCTTCTGTTCCTGGACCACATGAAGTTGTTATAAATGATACCGTTAGCATTAGCGAGATTAATGATAAAAATTGTCTTGTTTTCATAATATACTTAGTTTAATTATTTACTTTATTTAAATGGAAATCTGTTTACTTCCTCGATTATTTATACTGTTATGTCGTAAATAAAAAAGTGTAACCTTTTTATTTTTTGTTTTATTTATATTAATTCTATATTGGTATTGCATTTGTAATAATTGCAGTATATTTTTACAAAAAATTTACCTAGAAATTAACGCTATAAAAAGAGTCTTTTCTGATATCGAAATCATCGAAGTTCTTCAACATCAGCCAGAGTTGGAGTTTCAAGTTTTGAAATACGTATACGCTTCTGTAGATGAATCTTTACGTAATTTTATTAATGCTAATGGCGGAGACAATCTTAGTGCAGATGATATTATTCAAGACGCAATCATTGTTTGGTATGAAAAAGTAAAAAATCAAGAATTTAAGTTACAAACTACCATAACAGGATATATATATACAGTAGGAAAGTATATTTGGTACAATAAGCAGCGAAAAAATAAAAGAATAACTCATAACGAATTTCAAGAAGCAGCGATCAAAGATGACGATTTTACAGAGCAAGACTTTGAGTTATTCTATATTGATAAAACACACTTCGTTGAAAAATTATTAGAAGAAAGTGGAGCATCTTGTAAAAAAATATTAATAGAAAGCATTTATATGAAAAGCTCCATGCAAGAAATTGCTATGGCAAACGATTTAAAAAATGAACAAGTAGCTCGGAATAAAAAGAGTAAATGCTTAAAAAAATTACGAAAAATAATTGAAGCAACTCCTTATTTTCAAAATGTACTAAAATATTTAAGAACATGAGTACAAATCCCATTTCTGATAAAGAATTGATTGAAAAATTCTTACGTGGTGAATTACTTGAAGAAGAAAAATTTCTTTTTGATTCACGTAAGGAGGACGACTCATTTTTGAATCTTTTGGAAACAGCTGTCATTGCCTATAAAGGAAGGTTGGCATTAAAGGAAAGGCTTCAGCATATAGGAGAAGAACTTTCTAATGAAAAATCGACACCAAAACGTACTTCATTATATTGGATTTCAGGAATTGCAGCCGTTTTAATGCTCTTTTTTAGCGTGTACTTCTTTAGCAATCAACAATTAAGTTCAGGAGAATTGTTTGGAAACTATTTTGCCCCATATCCGAATGCATATACTGTGAAAGGAACAACTGCTGATAAAAATCTGTCTAAAAAAGCGTTGAATTATTATGATGCTACAAAATATCAACTTGCTATAGAAACCTTTGAAAAAATAGCTGCTCAAAGAAACCTCAACTCTTCTGAGCATTTTTATTATGGTATATCTTTACTTGCTATGCATAAGCTTGAAAAAGCAAAAACACAATTTAAAAAAGTAACGTCTCAACATCCTTTGTATAACGAAGCACAATGGTATACGTCTCTTTCCCTCATTAAACAAGATAGCTTAGCCAAAGCTAAAACATTGTTGAATAATACAAGATTACAGTTTAGTAATAGTCGAAAAAAGAATGTGCAAAAGCTATTAGCTGAATTGCCGTAAAATACTTATTCAAAGACTAAAAATGAATTTAAAAACTGCTATGAAATTACACTATTTTGTTATCCTTATTTTTTTATGGTTTACCTCAACTATATCTGCTCAACATCAAGAAAAAGATAGCATTGCCTATTTGTTTGAAAATATTCAAAAAAGTTTTGAAGGCAAAGAGTATAAAACTGCCTTTGAGCTTAGTGAAAAAGCAATAAATCATTACAAAAACAATGATTCTTTAAATGGTTTGGCAAATGTAACTTTAGGAAAAATTAAGTTTGGACAAAGACAATACGGTACTTCAGTGCAACACTTTAACACTGCCATTGAACATTTTACAAAAAATGGTGAGCATCGACTTGTCTATGATGCATATATTCATTTAGGAACATTGTATCGATTAAAGCGCGATTATTCAACTGCAAGAAATTACTTTTCAAAAGCCATTGCTACCATAAAAAAACACTATTCCGAAGATCATGAAAATATGATTGATGCTTACAAAGGAATGCTACGTGTAGAAAAAGGTGATCAAAATTTTGATACCGCACTCAAATTTGCTGAAAAAGGTTTACAAGTCATCAAAAAACTTGGAAATCAAGCGCAAGAAGCCATCTTTTTAACATGTAAAGGTGACATTTTACAACAACAAAGAAACTTTGATCCAGCCATTGAAAACTACTTAAAAGCGATCCAAATCCAAGAAAAATTATATGGTATTTATCATCGTGGAAATTTGGTTGCCTATAATAACTTAGCGGGTGCATATAGCCAAATATACTATTTAGATAAAGCTATTGAATATCAGCAACGAGTGATAGAAATAAATCAAAAATTACCTAAAGATCAACAAGTTTCCTATACTTCATCCTATGGGAACTTAGCTGCATATTATACAGAATTTGGAACACCAGAAAAGGCCATTGAATATCATGAAAAAGCCTTGTTCTATTTAAAAAAAGAACTTGGAGAAGATCATTTTCTGTATCCAATGCTTTATAAAAACTTTGGCGATACGTATTACGATTTAAAAGCCTATGAAAATGCACAAAAATACTATAAAGCTTCTTTAGATTACTACTTAGAAAATTCTGAAGTTGCAGACATTAACGCTACTGAAGGATATACCAATCTTGCCTTGGTAGCAAAAAATACAGGCGATTTTGATGCTGCAGTTAACTATTTGCAGGCTTCCTTAAAAATTTATCCTAAAAACCATTATTTGGTCATTCCGTGTCAATTAGAACTTACCAATGTATTAATTACACAAAAAAAGTATGAACTCGCAAACTCATATTTGGATAGTATTGCTCAAAAATTACCTAAAAAAGCACTTTCTGAACTTCACTTTGATCAATTAAAAGATCGAAAGGAATACCTCAATGCCAAAATCAATTACTACAAAAATGCGGCTTCAAACCAAACCGATTCACTCATCTATTTTTACAAAAAGGCAATTGCACTAGACGATTTTACGATTAAAGAATACACAACAGCTTCTACGAAAGATTTTCAATTGAAAAAGGCATTCCCTTTATATGAAAGCTATGTAAAACATATTGTGACTTCGAATCAAAAAACAGAAGCAGAATCCGTTCTAGAAATACTAGAAAAAACCAAAGCTAGAAGACTAACGGAAAGTTTTAATAAAGAAAAAAGTACTATTGCAACAAAAATACCTGATAGTTTGGCAATCTTAGAGCAACAACTCAAAGTAGACATTGTATTTTATGAGGAGCAAAAAAGTCTAGAAATAAACGATCCACAACCACAAAGCGATAGCTTAGTTGCGCTCTATAATACAAAACTTTTCAAATTAAAACGACAGCAAAATCAGTTACAGGAAACCTTTAAAAATAAGTATCCTGATTATTATGATTTAATTTACAGTAGAGACGTTATTGCTATCAAAGAAGTTCAAAAACATCTTAGAGAAAAACAATCTTTAGTAGAATATTTTGTAGGTGAAGAAGACATTTTCATATTCGTAATTACAAAGAAATCGTTTACCTATACGAGCGTTTCAAAAGACTTTCCTATCAAAAAATGGGTATCACAATTAAGAGAAGGCATCTATAATTATTGGGCATTGCCTGATGCTTCCGATGACAACCTACAAAAGTACACTTCATTGTATAAAGAAATGGCTTTCAAACTGTATCAAAAGCTACTACAACCTATTGAAAATACAATCACAGAAGAGCTAATTATTATTCCTGATGGGGAATTAAATTTTATTCCTTTTGATGCTTTATTAACGGAAGACGCTTCAAAAGCAAGTGACATAAAATCGCTTCCATACTTATTAAAAAAATATCAAATCAGTTATAATTATTCAGCAACATTATTTGGCAAGTTAAAAGAAAAAAGTAATTCTAAAGCGTCAAATAATGTATTGGCTTTTGCACCAAAATTTGACAATGAAAAAGCGGAAACCATTGCTATGCGACGCAACGGATTGGGAGCATTAAAACATAATATTGAGGAAGTAGAAGCCATTGAAAATTTATTCAATACAAATATCTTTAAAAATGATAGAGCTACTAAAGCCAACTTTATTTCAAATGCAAAAAATCATAAAGTAATTCACTTATCTACACACGCCAAATCGAATGACCAACAAGGCGATTTCTCATTCATTGCTTTTAGTAAAAACAATGATTCTTTATCCAACGATCAACTATATGTTAGAGAATTATATAATCTAGATTTAGATGCTGATATGGTAGTTTTAAGTGCTTGTGAAACAGGTATTGGAGAATTGCAAAAAGGAGAAGGTGTTATTAGTTTGGCAAGAGCTTTTACCTATGCTGGCGCTCGAAGTACTATTACAAGTCTTTGGAATGTAAACGATGCGCAAACAACCAAATTGATGACCTTATTTTATAGCAATTTAAAACAAGGAATGACCAAAGACAAAGCTTTACACGAAGCAAAATTATCCTATATTGAAAATGAAAATTTAGCAACACCCTACTTTTGGGCAGCATTTATTCCTGCTGGGAATATGGAGCCAATTCAATTTAGCGGAAGCAACCAAAAATACTATATCATTGGTGGATGTTTGGCTTTTATTCTCTTAGGATTCAGTATCTACCGAAAGCGAAAAAACGCAGCTTAAAGTCATTAAAAAAAATCTTCTTGTAACTATAGGATTTCTCCAAAAATTATAGACTATATCTAGTCATAAATCTCGTTTTTTGCATATACATATTGTAGTGTAATTGACAAGAATTCTCTATGCTTATTTTTTAAAAACTGAACGGTATTGCAATCCATCAAATGTTAAGAAAATCTAAAAATTAACCTAAATTTTAGACAAAATCTAACGCTTATAAAAAAAACTTAACGCTTATAAAGTTGTTCTAGGAGTTTAAAAAAGCATTACGTAGCTTTAAACAATTACTTCCCATACCAAGCCTAAAATTTATACCAAAATTTTGATCTGAATAATCATGAATTATTCGGAAACAGGATAGCTATGTCCAATTTTTAAGAACAAATTTTTAATTAAACATACTTTATGAAAACACCAGTAAAAAATCAATTATTTAATTTCGTTACCTTACGAAATCCTCAACTTATTGCAGAACAAAATAAAGAACCTGGTTTTGTATTCCATCCAGATAAAACGCAAAGTGCTTTTTATGAAGCAGTAAAAAATACTGCCGAAAATGAAAAAGATGCAGCACTAGCAGCTGTCAGTTCCTCTTTTGCAGCGTTGAAAACTAAACAGAAGTCCGTGCTCGTTTTGAAAAATTATACGACTTCTCGTATTGGGTGATGCGTACTAAAAATACTCTTTCCTTTGTATCAATTTTAGAAAATAGTACAGGAGTTGAAGCATTATCAACAGAAAACGAATTGTTGGTTTGGGAAAACTTAATTTATCAAACTGTAAACAAAGCTTCAGTATATGTAAGAGAAGCTTGTATTCAATTATTGATTGCGAATAAGTTCTTAAAGGCTTTCAATGCATTATCAGCTACAGTAACTGCAGAACATACTTTTACAGAAGACCAAGATCAAGAGTTTACACGTCGCGCGCATGCTAGTGTTGTCATTTCAAAGGTGTTATTTGCTGACATAACACAAAGTTCATCAGTAAAAACTTCTTCTTCTATAAAGAGACTTCAAGGCTTGGCAGATTCTTTTCTTGCCAAACAGCATATTGAACAATACAAAACACTTGAAGATGAACTTCATAAAATAGAGAAAGCACATCAAAAAGAGCAGCAAGCATTATATGATAGCGAACTTGAAAAACATCAAAAAGATGTAGAAGCGCTTGTGAGTGAAGCTACTCCGACAATCATTGAACAAAAAGATGAAAACGGAAATACAATTTCAAAGATTAAAACATATCCTGATTTACAACTACCAACGTTTAGCTTTGAAAAAACCAGTGGTGTCTCAGAAGAATATTTAAAAGGTAAAATTTTAGATGCTTCCTTAGACATAATGAAGTCTAAAGGTTGGGATCAATTAGAAACATTTGAAGAGGTCTATAAGGCTATTGGTAAAGCAAAAAAGAAAAATTATAAAACTATTGGTAGTTATAACAAAGCTAGTAGAACCAAAAAAGTAAGTCTTCGTGGTGCCATGTTACAAGTAGCAGAAAACAAAGCACAGCCTTTTTGTTTTAGTGCATTAGACGAAATTTTACCAACAGGAAAACACGGTATTACAATGACTTTAGCCGTCGACACTCCTGGATTAACAGTGACAAGTGCAACAGTTCAACTAAAGTATACTCAAAATAGTGTTGTTAAAAATGGACTTTCCTTTCAAAACTTAGTAAGTCACGCTGATTTTATTTCTATCTTTTTTGAATTCGATCCAATTCTAAGAGGTGTTGGAACAGAGATAGAATTTAGCGGAGAATTTACACTAAGTAATGGTAAGACGTATGAGTTTTCTAGTCAAGCAATTGCAGATGCAAAATTACGCTTCAAATTCAGTGGATGTACTTCTGAACAAGGTAGTACTACAAATACTGTAAATACCAATCGTATTTATGGAGTAAGCAAACTTGGTATTGCAGATTTTAGACGTGTAGAGCAAGAAGTATGCTGCTATGTTCCTGGAGAAGTATCGCACATCGAAAATATCATGGCACGTGAATACAAAGAGCGTGAAACACGTAGTTTAAATAGTATTGACATTACGAATGAACGTACTGAAGATCGTGAAGTAGAAAACCTTACCGATACAACTACTACAGAACGAAATGAAATGCAAAGTGAAGTAGCTACTGTATTGAACGAAGATCAATCTGAAGGATATGGAGCAAGTGCAGGTGTGAGTGGAAAAATAGCCGGAAAAGTGGATTTTAGAGCAGATTCTTTTGCAGATTTTTCATCATCTAGTTCTATTTCTGACTCTAATTCACAAGCACAAACACACGCACAAGAAATTACAGAACGCGCTATGGAACGTATTGTTCGAAAAATAAGTACCAAGCGTACAACTCGTATTTTAAAAGAATTTGAACAAAAAAATATTCACGGATATGACAATACAAAAGGAGATGCAAATGTTACTGGAGTCTATCGTTGGGTAGATAAAGTGTATAAAAACTCCTTGGTGAATTATGGTAAGCGATTAATGTATGAATTTGCAATTCCAGAACCTTCAAAATTCTTTAAGGAAGCTATTTACAAACAATTAGAAAATGATGAAAATGTTTCTGGTATTATCATTCCTGAAGCACCTGTACATCCAACAATTTTGTTTGAAATAGATGGTGTTACGGATATTAATGAAAGTAACTACCAAGAAATTGCTGCGTATTATGGTGCAGAAGTGTCTCCAAAACCTTCAGAGACAATCAGAATCAACGAATCTTTTGAATATGCTGGACAAGCTCCAGATAATGGACATGAAACACATTCTGAGAATAAAACACTTTCTATTCCAGAAGGTTATTATACAACTGGAGCTACTGTACATGCATCAGGAATGCACGATGGAAATGTAGTTTCCGGACAAGGAGTAAGTGTAACAGTTGGAAACCAAGTATTTCACAATGTAAATGAATTATATCATAACGCTGTTCCCTTAACACCACAGTCAGGAAGTACTTTTAAAGAATTCTCTGGAGAATTGGCACTTTCATTCTTTGCGGTTAACTACCTTGGTGTCAATGCTGCTATAGAAATAATTTGCACATTATCTGAGCAAGCAAAACAACAATGGCAGAATGAAACCTATCTAGCGATCATGGAAGCTTATGAACGAAAAGTTCAGGAATATAATGAAGCGCAGCAAGCTAATGAGGTTATTCAGGACACAACTAGCGAAAGAGTCAATTTCAATCCTTTATTAAACAGAAGCTTAGAAAAAAGAGAAATCAAACGTATTGCTATTGAATTGCTTGCTGAGCAAAAAGGGCATTCATTGGCTAAAAACAATTACTCAAGTGTAGATGTGACTACTGGAATTGCTAAGGTGGTGAAAAATTCAGGATTAGAAGTACATGCTTCTACTGTTAAATTCTTTGAACAAGCTTTTGACTGGGATATTATGGCATATATTTTCTATCCATATTTCTATGCTGCTGAAAAAGATTGGACATCCTTATTCCAAGAAACAGATGCTGCCGATCCATTATTCCAAGCCTTTTTACAATCTGGCATGGCACGAGCTGTAGTTCCAGTTCGTCCAGGGTTTGAAGAAGCTGTGAATTGGTATATGGAAACAGGAGAAATTTGGAATGGTCAAGGATTGGTAATCGATCAAGATGATGATTTATACGTGTCCATTTCAGAAGAAATGCAAACCATTGAAGGTGCTGTGGAAGGCTCTTGGGAATCACGAATTCCAACATCCTTAACTATTTTACAAGCAGATTCAGCGGTATTGAAAGAAAGTGGACTTCCTTGTTATTGTCCAGAACATCAACAAGACAATTCTATTGAACCAAGCACCGATTTAATTGGTGGCGAAGAAGGTCCTACCGTAGGAGGTATCGGTAAGTTTGTGGTATCATCATAAATATTAGAAAAGAGGAATCGGACATTTCGATTCCTCTTTACCTACCATTTTTTAAACACTAAAAAATAAAAAAAACGATGATACAAAACAGAAATATATTAAAAAGCTACTTTCAGGTTGGAGACTTTCCTACGGAATCACAATTTGCAGAGTTGATCGATAGTTTCGTCCACCTAGAAGAAGATAGCTCTCAGGGAAATGCAATTTCTCCTAAAATGATTTTTATCAATACGCAAGAAGGAGATGATGCAACTGCTGCAATTGAAAGTAGTAGCCAACCTTTTAAAACTATAGATGCCGCATTACAAGCATTGCCTGCTTGGGATGGAGAAGATCACTGGATATTGGTATTGGTCTCCGCTGGTACATATCCTATGACAAAAGCAATTCCGAGGCGTAATATTACGTTCACTTCCACTCAAAAAGTGGTTATTGAACTACAACAAGAAGGAAATATTACCGAAAAAGGACACAATACCATTGCTATAGCTCGCATTACTTTTGACATTCCGTATGGTACATATAAGCATACATTTTCAAACAAAGAAACATTTTTTTGGACACAGCGGATTGTACTAAACCTCAACTTTGATCGTGTAGAATTGAATTATACAGGAAATGAAAACTATACTTCCTTTGCATACTTCAATTTAGGAGCTGGTTATCAAAGTTATGGAGGTACGATAAAAATAAATATTGTAGAAACTAATATCCAATTCTTTTATGGTAGAAAATTCTCTAATGATACTGAAAGTACACGGCTTCAAGTAACCATTGGAAAAGTAATTGCTACACAAGGAAATGAATTTACTTTTTTCACAGAAGATTACCGATACAGTCTTGTAGAAGCAACAATTACAATTTATTCCTTTATAAATGAATCTTCTAACTATGTAAACATTTTCAGACTCACTTCTGTTAGTAAAAAAAATGTAGCAATAGGAGATGTTAACGGGCAAGGAAACACTGTCTTCTTATTCTCTGGAATCAGTAATGGTTTTGTAACGTTTTTGAATTCAGAACTTCATAGCACTTATTTTGCTAGAAGTTGGGCAGTTTGGACTCCTGGATATCGTCAATTTTCAGGAACTATTTTAAAATATACAAATACGAATGCAGCAGTAGTTCAAACCACATCACACGGAGGCTCTACCGTATATTTTAAAAATCTTTTTATCAAGGAATTCATTTCTAACAATGTAAATGCTTGGATTTTTGACTTGTGGCAAAATAATGATGACAGAGGTCAGTGGATTTTTGAAAACTGTCATTTCATTTCCAACTGTAGAACACTTAGAAATGGAGGCAGCACAGACCGAATTAAACTCATTGGAACTAATGTGTTTGATGATGCTGGAAATACAACAAATTATTCCGTAGAAAAACGAACGCCAGATACTGGACAATTTAGTTTACTAAATGAAGGTGTTCTCAAAACAAAAACAGTAAGAGATACACTAAATACTGATGGAAATCCTGCAGTAGTTATTGCTAGTAATCTAGCTACATATTAAAACTCAAAATAGTAAAAAGATGAACGAAAATATAAAAGTAGCAACCATTATGCTACACAAAAACTTAACAAAAGAAGAACGACAAGAAGCGATTGCTCAAAATAAAGGATTGATAGTTAATGTAATTGATGATTACTCAGCTTTTGGAGGAAAAACTACAGAATTTGACATGGTTGCTGATTATTTACAACAAAACGATACCACTAGTGTAGAAGCGCTCATTGCTGTTAACAATATTGCTTCGTATGAGCTAAATAAAGATAGTGTTTCTGTAAAGGTAGTACACCAAGAAAACAATTTTACTTTACAAGCGGTACAATTGCCAAATCCGTATGATGAAGCTATTGACATAGCAGACCATACAATCATAGTAGTATTCAAAACCGTAAATACGGAGATTACCAATCCTAATAAATTTGATCTTACAAGTTATCAAGTTGCGCTAGCCGCTACAATTGATAACACTATTGTGGATGAACTGACTTCAAAAGGCATCATTATAAACGGAACACATTGGAACAACTTTTCTGTGCAAGGAAATTGTATTGTAAGCTTTGAAGCAGTAGATGATGCTACTAGCTTCTATGGAAATAAGCAGGATGGATTTTTAATTGCATAGCCCATGAGTAGAATCACACACAAAATGGGCTTTGTAAGTCCGTTGGGAGAGAAGTCCTTTTTTGCAGAAAAACAAGATTTAGAAGAAAAAGGCTATTATGAAGGGAAAATAAATTTTCAAGCATTAGTTGATTACTTAAAAGGCAATCCAAAATTTCAATTTTATCATGAAAATTTTATAAGTAAACGTAAAAAAGTTGTTCCAAACTTAAGCTCTTTTTCAACATCTGTAGATACGCATATTCCTCTTCTAGCATCACTAGAGAACGGTGAACAATATGAGATGAAAATGGAAGGTAAATTGAACAAAAGAATTGATAGAGTCGTCTTGAGACAATCAAAAATTCATTTCAATTTTGAATTTACCACAAAAAAAGAAACCGAATATAATATAGGAATTAAGTATGAGTTTTTTGATGAAAATGCAATTGAACTAAAGGTATATACGTATGAGGACTTAGAATTTTTAACGAAATATCTTGAAGTAAAAATTCCTGAATATTTAAGAAATGAAGTTACTTCAAAATTTAATGTGGCTTTTAAAGCGGCTAAAAGTGATTGTAATGTTATAGACAATCTTTATGAGTTTGCACCTGATTTTGTAATTTTTAATAGAAATAATACAGATCTATGGAATGATTTGGTAAGTTTATCAAAATGCCAAATTAATGAAGAGTCAAGCTTTTTTTCAGGTTCGAATGAAAATATAGCTGTTCTAAATATTCTTAGTAACTTTCCAAATAAGCTCTATCTTTTTTTTGCTTTAAAAAGAAAACCAAAGCTGATTAATACTCTTATGAGTAAAATCGATGATGAATATGAGCAAGATTTAATACGTGTTCTTTGTGTAGTATGTATGGAAGTTTGGACTCAAAGAAGCATCGCTAATGCTCCATTTTTTTTAGCTGAAGACAAAAGGACTGTCGTACAAAAATATCCTAGGGTAGATTCGTTTGAAAAGGGATATTGTGTAATTGCAACAAAATCATCTAAAGAAGAATTAAAAAAAGAACGAAAGACTAATTTTAAAGTAAATAAATACAATGAAGCATATGAAATTGGTATCGTAGAAAGTAGACATGATGGTTTTAATTTTAGCCCTACTAGTCATAGTTTTGATGTACATGGGTATGCTAATCCTTTAGACCCATTACGAACAAGGATAAAAGGTGAAAGTTTTTATATTCCAGCAGAAATAGCTTTTTATTTGACTGAGGAGTTAGTATCTAGTAAAAAACTCAATCTATTAAGTAATGTGCTTGATGCCTATATATCTGCTCCTGTGGCAACTGTTAGTATGATAACTACTGTTATTAGATCAACTAAACAATTGTTAAAAAATAGTATTCGATCGAAAATTGCTAGAAGGTTTAGAGCTGCTTTATCGAAAATAAAAAATAATCGACGTTCAACTGATGAAATAGTTAAAAAATCTAACGAAAGAGAGTTGTATAACAAATTAGACGACTTTATAAGAGATGCAAAAAAGAGTGGTATAGGCTTAGAGGAAATCACTTTTTACGATATTATCAAAAATTTAAGAGGTGTCACACCTCAAAGCACTAAAGTAGCTGAAGCTGCGGAAAAAGGATTAATTGGTAAGAGAATTATAGAAGATGAAATATTTGAAGCTTTATATACAACTTACACTAAAAAACCTGCAAATAATGTTTCTGCTTTTGCGTTTGGAGGTATAACATATCATAGAAAATCAACTCCCTTTGAAGTCTTTTTTAAAGAATTTGTTCATGAGGGGACTCATATTTTAGATGATTTAACTAAAATTGCTAAAAATAAAAGTGTTCTTTTAAAGGAAACACAAAATATAATTCATGAGGGAGAAAGAATGAAAAAATATGTTTCTCGTTTAACATCAGATCAATTAATCGAATTTAGGGCTCGTATTTTTGAAAGAGAATTTGAGATCGCCAACAATTTGAAATTAGATTTTAAAACAGTAAAAAAATTAGTAAAATTCATTAAAAAAAATTATTAATAATGACAGAAAGCACACAAACATTAATACAAGAAATGATTGATTTTTTTGACAAAAAAGACAACGTCAATTTAAATATCCTAAAGCATGCTGAAAAAAAGTTAGGAACATTAACTCTTTTTGTTTTGACAAGAGATCTACTTGAGTGGAATAATCCGCTTTTCATCGAAGCTAATAATTTTGATAAAAAAAAGATGAGTCTATTAAACGACGAGAGAAAAGAAATTTACAAAGAAAATATGCTCATACTTCTCAATACGACTCCTGCATTAAGTGATATGTTTATTATAAGAAACAATTATCTAGTTTTTTCTGATACATTTGACCAAGAAGAAATCAATGAGTTACGGGAGTTTATTCAAAATAATAAACAAATCAAAATACAAAGTAAAGAAACTAGAAAATTAAGGTCTTGACAAAGTTATTTTTGCTAAAGGATTTTAATAAACTATGGAAAAATTTAAACGAAATTTAATTATTCAAATTTGGGAACTATATAGTTTAAACTCTCTAGATAATGTAGTTTTTACAGATAATTCTTCGGAACACCTAAAAGATTCTTACATCTTAGAAGAAAGAAAAGATATGTATGAAGCTTTACAATGGGCTGAACAACATCCAGATTTTCATTTTGAAAGCATTATGAAAAAAGCTCCTGTCGTTGGTAAGTTGAAATTTTCAAATCAAGAAGTTTATCAATATTTAATGTTATTTAAAACTTTTATGGAAGACCCTAAGTATAGTCTTTTAACTGATAATAGACCTACCTTGAAATTACCACATGAGGAAAATGATGATTATATATAAAATCCTTAATTAAGGATATATCCGTTTAAGTAATTCAAAAAATACTATTTACAATTACGATATCTAGGTGAAGTTAGTGAAAAGATAGAGTTTCAGTTTTAATTTAAAATAATAAATCCTAAAGATTACAAAAACAAAAAAGCTTCTTGATTTCTCAAGAAGCTTTACGTTTTCAAAATGTGGTCCCAACTGGGCTCGAACCAGTGACCCTCTGATTATGAGTCAGATGCTCTAACCAACTGAGCTATGGGACCGTAAAAACGGGATGCAATATTACTACTTTTTTTACTTTCGAAAAAATTTATATCACATTAAATTATTTCCTGACACAACTCTATCAAGGTTCCATTGGTTGATTTTGGGTGTAAAAAGACTACTAACTTATTGTCTGCGCCCTTTTTAGGTGTTTCGTTTAATACGATAAAACCTGCTGCTTTTAAGCGTGCCACCTCAGCATGAATGTCCGTTACATCAAAGGCTATATGATGTACGCCTTCGCCTTTTTTGGCAATGAATTTTGCAATAGGACTGTCTTCACGAGTCGCTTCTAACAATTCTATTTTACTTTCTCCAAGCTGAAAAAAAGAAGTCTTAACACCTTCGCTTTCTACTTCTTCCATTTTGTAGTGTTCCTTGTTAAACAGCTTAGCAAACAACTGATTGGATGCGTCAATATCTTTTACGGCAATCCCGATATGTTCTATTTTATTCACGTTTTTTTCCTTAATTTACTTTATATAAGCACTAAAAGCAAGTAAAATAACAGCAGCAAAGTGCTTACATCTCAATTATTCGCTAAAGTTATTGTAATTCCTTAGTAATGTCAACGTTTTGTGGCGTTATTATTATATTTTTGCAGATTATGAGTGATATCGAAAGTAACAGACAGAAAAAAATAGCAGGTGTTTTACAAAAAGATTTGGTAGACATTCTGCAAGGTGCAGCAAGAAGTGGTGGATTGACAAACGTTATTATTTCAGTAACGAAAGTAAATGTTACGGTAGATCTTTCTGTAGCCAAAGTATATTTAAGCATTTTTCCACACAATAAATCAAAAGAATTATTAGAAGGAATTCAATCAAATGCGCCTTTAATTAAGCACGATTTAGCACAACGTGTACGTCATCAATTGCGTAAAGTTCCTAATTTGACATTTTATGTAGATGATTCTCTTGAATATATTGAAAACATTGAAAAGTCATTAAAAGGCGAAGAAAACCCAATTCAAGATCCTGATTTATTAGATAAAAGAAAGAAATCCTAGTTGAAATTTCCTTTATACATAGCCAAGCGTTACTTATTTTCTAAAAGTTCGCAAAACGCCATTAATATTATCAACATCATAACAAGTGTTGTGGTTGTGATTGGTGCATTGGCTTTGTTTATTGTCCTTTCGGGATTTGCTGGATTGAAAAGCTTTAGTTTGTCATTTAGTAATGATTTTGATCCTGATATTAAGATTGAAGCGGCAACTGGAAAGTCTTTTCTCGTAAGTGCAGCACAAATTAAACAACTTCAAGATATTACTGAAATTGTATCGTTTTCACAAGTTGTGGAAGAACGTGTGGTATTAAGCTTAAATAACAAACATCATATTGCAAACATTAAAGGTGTTGATCAATACTTTAAAAAAGTCAATGTTGTTGATAGTATTATGTTTGTGGGAGCTTGGGTTAATCCGGACGAATATGATAGCGCTGTTGTTGGTATTGGCATCTCAAAACTTTTAGGTGTTATTGCTAATGACTATAGTGGTTTATTAGAAATTATAGTGCCAAAACCTGGTACAAAAAGTATTACGAGCAGTTCTAAAAATCCATATGAAAAGGTAAAAGTGTTGACCAGAGGTGTATATAGTCTCAATGAAGATTTGGACGATAAGTATGTGTTTACCAATTTAGAATTGGCACAAGAACTCCTTGAATTTGAAACCAATGAAGTCACAAATATTGAGTTTGATCTCCTTCCAGAAAGTGATGAAATTGTTGTAAAAGAGAAAATTTCTGCTGTTTTTAATGATGAAGTTATCATCAAAAATCGTATTGAACTCAACGATGCTTTGTATAAAATGTTAAATACCGAAAATCTAGCTATCTACCTGATTTTTACATTAGTATTGATACTTGCTTTGTTTAATGTTGTTGGTGCTATTGTGATGATGATTTTAGATAAGCGCGGCAATATGAAAACGTTGTTTAGCATGGGAACAACTGTAAAACAGATAAAGCGTATTTTCTTTTATCAAGGAATCATCATTACCACTTTAGGTGGAATATTAGGAATTACATTAGGTGTGATTGCTGTATATTTACAATTACAGTTTAAAATATTCTACATTACCGCAAACTTGCCATATCCTGTAGAGTTAGAGTTTATGAACTGCGTTACTGTATTTTTGACAATTACTATTTTAGGTATACTAGCTTCATTTTTGGCTAGTAGGCGTATTACAAGAGATTTTATAGCGAATTCATAAGTTTATACAAACTGATGATCTCCAAACTTCTCGTATACCTCATCTAATACTTGAAAAACACCTACAGAATCGTCGGTAGTTACCAAACGTTGTCTGTATTCTTTAAAATGTGGAATTCCTCTAAAGTAGTTTGCATAATGGCGTCGTGTTTCAAAAACACCTAAGCGTTCACCTTTCCAATCTACAGACATTTTTAAGTGACGTCGTGCTGCATCTATGCGCTCTTCCATAGTTGGTTTTGCCATATGTGTTCCTGTTTCAAAGTAATGCTTAACTTCTCTAAAAAACCAAGGATAACCAATACTTGCACGACCAATCATAGCACCATCTAAACCGTATTCGTCACGCATCAACATGGCTTTTTCAGGAGAATTTACATCGCCATTTCCAAACACAGGAATGTGCATACGTGGATTGTTTTTTACATCCGCAATAGGACGCCAATCCGCTTCACCTTTATACATTTGTGCACGTGTACGACCGTGAATCGCAATCGATTTGATACCAACATCTTGTAAACGTTCGGCAACTTCTACAATTTTAATAGAATCATGATCCCAACCCAAGCGAGTTTTTACCGTTACAGGCAATTTGGTATGTTTTACCATGGCTTCTGTCAAAGAAACCATCAAATCTATATCTTTTAAAATTCCTGCGCCTGCGCCTTTGCTAACGACCTTCTTTACAGGACAACCAAAGTTAATGTCTATGATATCAGGATTCGATTTTTCAACAATCTCCACTGATTTTAGCATAGAATCTAAGTTAGCACCAAATATTTGAATTCCTACAGGACGTTCTTTTTCATAAATATCAAGTTTCATGGTGCTTTTTGCTGCATCACGAATCAGTCCTTCCGAAGAAATAAATTCAGTATATACAACATCAGCACCTTGTTCCTTGCACAATGCACGGAAAGGCGGATCACTTACATCTTCCATTGGTGCCAGTAGTAAAGGAAAGTCTGGCAACTCTATGTCTCCTATTTTAACCACAATTGATTGTTTTTAAAAGATTTTGCAAAGATACATGAAAAATCGTAAAGTGGTAATGTACCTCAATACAAGTCTTGAAAGCCTCTGTAAAAGGATTTACTCTTTTAAACGTTCTTGTTCTGCAGAAGATTTGTTACGTTGATTCGTTTGTAATTTAGTGTTTCCAAAATTATAACGGAAACCTATGCGAATGGTTTGTGTGTCGTAATTCGTAAAGTAATTATTGTTTTGATTGACAAACTGAGTTTGTTTTGTAAACTCTTGACCATTTAAAATATCATTTACAGTAAGTGAGACTATTGCCTTTTTGTTCCATAAAGTCTTACGAAGAGATAAATTCACAAAATTTCTATCTGAAATTTCTGAAAGCCCTTGAATATTGGAAGATATATATAATATGGAAAGGTTTGCTGATAAACTCTTATCTTTTAAAAATGTTAAGTTATTATCTAAAGATGTATACAAAGACCATTTGCTTTGGGTTGTTTGAATGTTATCACCTAATGTATATGTATCATTCATATTAAATGCAGATGATACAAAAGAGACATCCCAAGTATCCGTTATTGGAAAATAAGTGACAAAATCTAACCCATAATCTACACTTTTTTCGATATTGGAAGCCACATCCTGTAATACATTGCTATCATTATCTTGTAAAGTCAATTCAAAAATAGCAGCTTTACTATAAGTATAATAAGCCTCAATGAAGAAAATATCATTGATTTCAGCTCCTATTTTATATTTATTTGTAATTGCTGGTTGCAATCGTGGATTTCCTGTTACAAAAGAAAAGTCTGTAAAATTATAACGAAATGGATTTAAATTGTCAAAACTCGGTCGCTGAATTCTTCGACTAAAATCTGCATATAAGTTTACATTTTCTGATACTTTATGACTAATATATGCCGTTGGGAACAATTCAAAATAATTTTGTGTATTTAATTGATTTGTACTGAATGAGTTTCCTCTAATTTCCGTTTGTTCGCCTCTAAAACCTACTTTTAAACTCCAATCATCCCAGCTTTTTGCATAACTAACATACGCAGCATAAATAGATTCATCATAATCAAACGTATCTGAGTTATCAATGTCTAATACAGAAATACCGTTCTCAATATCAAATTGTAAAAGATCACTTTTAGTATCAATATTCGCCACCTTCGCTCCTGCTTCAAAACTTGACGTTTCATTAATAGGCAATTCATAATCAATTTGTCCACTCAATATGTTGGTACGTTGATTGGCATGTGTAGTGAATGCTGTAGAAAAATCGGGGTTGGCTACTACCGTATAATCTGTAGCAACAAGTTGATCATCTGCTTTGTCATAATCAGTATAATGCACGTTTGCCGAAAGTTTTTCACCTTCTCTTTCAAACTTATGTACATAATCAAGGTTTAATCCTAAGTTGTGCTTGTCTTTATTGGATACATTCATAGCTTGTAACGAAAAGTCTTCGTTAGCCAATGTTTGATCATCAACAACTGAATTGGTAAGTGTATTTCGCTTCCAATAAGGAAGATATAATACGTTTCCCGAAAAGCTCAAGGTATTTTTCGCATCGAACCCATAATCAACATTCAGACTAAAATTATGTTGATTTGACCAAGTATTTCGATTTATTAATGAGTTCCAAACAGACGTTGTATTGATTCCATCTAAATAATTAATACGTTCGTCATTATCTCTATTTATTTTTGAATGCGTATAGTTATAATTTCCAAAAATATTAAACTTCCCACGTTTGTAAAACTGGTTGATTCCTGCGTTGTAACGCGGAAAAACTCCTTGCGCAAAGTTTCCATATACACTTCCATGATAACCTACAATCAAATTTTTTTCCATCACTATGTTTAAAATAGTGCCGCCTTGTGCATCATAGCGCGCTGGTGGATTGGTAATGACCTCAACAGATTTTACAGTTTCTGCTGGCGTTCCTTCCAATAACTGATATACTTCACTTACAGAAAGATGTACTTTTCGATCATTTATATACACTGTTGGTGTGCTATTTTTAATAGATAAAGTATTATTAATTACTATTACTCCTGGTGTTCTGCGCAATACTTCCCAAGTGTTTTCCTCCGTCAAAGCTGTTCCTTGAATGTTAAAAACTAAACGATCTATTTCACGTTTTAACACAGGTTTTTTGTTGGTAATCATAACGTCATCGAGAGACTCAGAATCTTTTTGAAGTATTATTGTCCCTAAATTAAAATCTCGTGTAATATCCAGTTTTTTAGTGTATGTTTTATAACCTAAAAAGCTGACATTTAGTGTATAAGTCCCTGGAGTAATATTTTCAATTAAAAAAGACCCTGAAACTTCTGTAGAACTACCATGTACTACTTCCCCATCTTGAAGTAATACCGCATTAGCATGAGAGATTGCAGTTTCCGTATCGGAAGCAATCAATGTGCCCGAGACTTGATAATTTTCTTGTCCCGCAGCGGTAAAAAATGTAAAAAGCACAAATAAACTTGTGATTTTTAGGTTCATGGCTATAATTTGGTTAATTGGGCGCAAATATACTCATTTTTATCGAATGTAGAAAAAAAGCTACATCTTTGATTAAAAAAACTTGGTATCTGTAGGCAAAACACGTGTATTTACTTTGTAAAAAACTATATTTGCAAAATATTAGCGATGAATTAGATGAAGCATATTAGAAATTTTTGCATTATTGCACATATTGATCATGGGAAGAGCACGTTAGCTGACAGATTGTTAGATTTTACAAACACAGTAAGTGAAAGAGAGAAGCAAGATCAATTATTAGATAGTATGGATTTAGAACGTGAACGTGGAATCACGATTAAATCACATGCTATTCAAATGGAATATACTTATGAAGGACAAGAGTATATTTTGAATTTGATTGATACACCGGGACACGTAGATTTTTCCTATGAGGTATCACGTTCAATTGCTGCTTGTGAAGGCGCTTTGTTGATTGTAGATGCAGCACAAAGTATTCAAGCACAAACTATTTCTAACTTATATTTAGCTTTAGAAAATGATCTGGAAATTATTCCTGTATTGAATAAAGTAGATTTACCAAGTGCCAATCCTGAAGAAGTAACCGACGATATTGTTGATTTATTAGGTTGTGATGCCGAAGAAGTTATTCACGCAAGTGGAAAAACAGGTTTTGGTGTCGATAATATTTTAGCAGCTGTGATTGAACGTATTCCTGCACCAGAAGGAAGTTACGACGAACCATTGCAAGCCTTGATTTTTGATTCTGTTTACAACCCTTTCCGTGGTGTAGAAACCTATTTTAGAGTTATCAATGGTTCTATTAAAAAAGGGCAGCAGATTAAGTTTGTCGCCACAGGGAATGAATATGGAGCTGATGAAGTTGGAACGTTGAAACTGAATCAGGTTGTAAAAAAAGAAATCAAAACTGGTGATGTTGGGTATTTAATTACAGGAATTAAAGACGCACGTGAAGTAAAAGTAGGTGATACCATTACAGATGCAAAAAACCCAACAAAGAATGCTATTGAAGGGTTTGAGGATGTAAAACCTATGGTATTCGCAGGAATTTATCCAGTAGATACCGAAGATTATGAAGAACTGCGTAATTCAATGGAAAAACTGCAATTGAATGATGCTTCGTTGGTATTTACGCCAGAAAGTTCAGCTGCTTTAGGCTTTGGTTTCCGTTGTGGATTCTTAGGAATGTTGCACATGGAAATTATTCAAGAGCGCTTGGAGCGTGAATTTAACATGACGGTAATTACAACGGTTCCAAACGTATCATACCACGCTTTTACTAAGAAAAACCCAGATGATGTTATCATAGTAAATAACCCTTCTGATTTACCAGATCCTTCTAGTTTGGATCGTGTAGAAGAGCCTTATATCAAAGCAACGATCATTACAAAATCGGACTTTGTTGGAAATGTAATGTCATTGTGTATTGAAAAACGAGGATTAATTACCAATCAAACATATTTAACAACGGAACGTGTTGAACTATCGTTTGATATGCCGTTAGCAGAAATTGTTTTTGATTTTTATGATCGATTGAAAACGGTATCTAAAGGATATGCTTCTTTTGACTATTCTCCGATCGGAATGCGAAAGTCAAAATTAGTACGTGTAGATATTTTATTGAATGCACAATCTGTGGATGCTCTTTCTGCCTTAATTCACTTCGATAACGCCTATACGATTGGTAAAAAGATGTGTGAAAAGCTGAAAGAATTGATTCCAAGACAACAATTTGATATTCCAATTCAGGCAGCTATTGGAGCCAAAATTATTTCGCGTGAAACGATCAAAGCACTTCGTAAAGACGTAACGGCAAAATGTTATGGTGGTGATATTTCGCGTAAGCGTAAATTACTTGAAAAGCAGAAAAAAGGTAAGAAGCGTATGCGCCAAGTTGGAAATGTAGAAATACCTCAGCAAGCATTTATGGCTGTGTTAAAACTGAACGATTAAGAAACATAAAATAGTTGTCGAGAGTTTGAAACTTTCGACAGCTTTGAAAATATAATAGCCCTTAGCTTAATTCGTTTCCGTAGCCTCCACATCAAACGGTTTCCCAAGGTATACAAGTTTCCACTTTTTACCGATCTCTTCCAATTCCATATCTTGTGAGGAAATGATATCGAGTTCTCCTGTTTCTTTTTTGATGAATAGTGGAATGATGTCTTTATCATTTTGTGTTTGCTCAATAAGGCTTCTAAAGTGCGTCACATCAATCAGATCAATTTCTTGAATAGACGGGAATTTTCGTGTCGCTTCTGTAAAGGAGTTGTAATCGTCTGTACTTGAAAAAATACCTTCTGACGGATTGTAGTTTTCGTCTAACATTTCTTCTCTCGTCACCAATCGGAACGAACCGTTTTCTCCGAATTCGGCACCGAACTTATCTATAGCATACTTGTTGATGCCAGAGTTTCCTGTAAGTGCAATTAAATAACCTACATCGTTCAGTTCTATATTATTGGTCAATGTGTTGGAATAAATATCGGTGCTCATGGCTTCCAAACCAAGTTCTTTCGCTTTTTCAATATTGCTTTGATTGCTATCGATCAATACTACATTTCGTCCATTTGTTTTGAGATAATGACCTAACAAACGTGAAACTTTGGAAGCGCCTACAATCAAAATTCCTTCAGATTTTGTCAAGAAAACACCAACTAATTTAGCAAATAAACGTGCCGTTGTAGCATTTAATAAAACCGTTCCGAGTACGATCATAAATACCATAGGTGTAATATATTCAGCACCTTCTACTCCTTGTTTTGCCAACTTACTTCCAAATAAGGACGCAATTCCGGCAGCTACAATTCCTCGTGGACCAACCCAACTGATAAATAGTTTTTCATTGGTTTTCAATTTGGAATTCATTGTACTTAAAAACACACACAACGGTCGTATCACAAAAACAACAAGTGCAAATAATCCTGCCGTTTTCCAATTATATAGCAACATCAAATCTTCCATGTTAATGTTCGCGGCAAGCAAAATAAAAAGGATAGAAATTAACAACACGCTGAGCGATTCTTTAAAGTATAAAAGTTCTTTTAAGTTTTCGAGTTTTCCGTTTCCGAGTACCATTCCCATCACAACTACTGCTAGTAATCCCGATTCGTGTGCAAAGATTTCCGATTCTACAAAAACCAATAAAACAACAGACAAGGAAACGACATTGAGTAAGTAATGTGGAATGAATTTTTTGTTGACGGCAAAAGCCAACGCGTGTGCAAAAGTGAATCCGAATGTAGTTCCGAATAAAACAATTTTTCCAAATTCAATCAATGCCGTTTTTGTAAATCCGCTATCGCCTCCTACACTGATAAATTCAAACATCAAAACGGCTACCAAAGCTCCAATAGGATCAATTAAAATTCCTTCCCATTTTAAAACGGCAGAAACGTCTTTTTTTAGCGGAATATTTCGAAGAATCGGCGTAATTACGGTCGGTCCGGTTACAATGATTAATCCAGAAAATAAGAATGACAAATCCCAACTCAATCCAAAAACAAAACGCGCCGCGATACCGGCACCAAAAAAGGTAATGGCCGATCCAAGCGTAATTAGTTTTGTAATTACAGGACCTACATTTTTAATTTCAGCACGTTTTAGCGTCAATCCGCCTTCAAATAGAATAATACTAATGGCAAGCGAAACAAAATTGAAGAGACTTTCTCCCGGAAACAATCCTTTTCCTTTTTTTTCGTCCCAAATAGGTTCAATCCATTTGGTACCATCTTCCGATAAAAACTCTGCCGCAATAGGTCCAACCAACAATCCGATTAGGATTAAAGGCAAAATAGCTGGAATCTTAAATTTCCATGCAAACCACTGTGCCAATATTCCTAAAATAATAATTCCCGCTAATTCAAGCATGTATGTGTGTTTTTAGTGAATTGTAAATTTAACAATTAAATGGGAAAATACATCTAATAAAACCCAGCCATACAGTGAACTCACTTAAAGTTTAAATGAGTTCAGTAAAAATCTTTACGCTTATTTAATTTTTTTAAAGTGATATTCGTCTTTCTGTTTGATTGTAAGACCTATTATTTTTGACGTTTTATCTCGTACAAACTGTATCGTAGCACTTGCGGCTTTCAGGATAAATATATCTTTTTCAGATGGTGTCAATAGTGCAGATGCTTCTGGTTTTTTTGGATCATACAGCAACAATTCGTTATCATACAACCTAATTTCAAAAACACGTTGCAACGACGCACTATCAAGCTTGTAAACACCACAATATTCTTTTAATTGCTCTTTAGAAATTTCTTTTTTGCTAAAAATTTGAATCGGATTGTCCAATAAAACACTCGCTATATATTTTGAAATTTTTTCTGTTCTGTCAAATTTGGTATTGGACAACACACAAATAAAAGTAGCTTCATTTGGCAAATACATCCCGTAACTGGTAAATCCAAATAAATTACCACCATGCTGAACAGTCGCACTTTCGTTTACTTTTTTTAGAAAAAATCCATAACCATAGCCCGTACCTTTTCCGTCATTGGTTTTCTTTTCTGTTGTCAGATGATGTACAATAAAATCCGAGAGTACTTTTTTTGCTGTAAAATCTGTATTCCACAAAAACAAATCCTTGGTTGTAGAAACAATGCCGCCAGATGCATACAATGCCGAACCGACCATTTTTGGTGCAAGAATCAGCTGTCCGTTTTTTATATTATATCCCGTTACAATTTGTTTCTTAGGCGTATCTTCTCGGTACCAAAGTCCGGTAGCTTTCATTCCCAACGGATCAAAAATATGTGCTTTTAAACAGGCTTTGAGCGACATTCCTGTTACATTTTCCAAAGCAGCTCCAAGTAATGGATAATTGGAATTGCTATAACTCCATTTTTCTCCCGGTTTAAAAATTAACGGTTCGGTTTTATAATAATCGATCAATTGTTTTGGGGTGTGTTCTTGGGAAAGTAGGTAAAATTCATTGTCATCTACATCAAAATATTCAGGAATTCCTGAAGTTTGCGATAGTAAATGATGCAATGTAATGGGATATTTTTTTGAAGGATAATACGGAACGTATTTTTGAATGGTGTCTGTTAACGCCATTTTTCCGGCTTCTACCAATTGTAAAATTGCTGCTGAAACAAATTGTTTACTCATGGAACCTATTTGAAAAACCATTTCTTTTTTCATTTTGCGTTTCGGTTTTATAGAAGCTAAACCATATGCTTTTTGGAAAATTATTTTTCCTTCTTGCGCAATTAATACTACTGCTCCAGGTTCTTTTTTGGGATATTCTTGTTGTAAAAAAGTATGAATTGTTTGTACATGGGATTTTTCGTTTTGAGCGTATACATTGTAAAGAGAAAATGCAAAAACGAAGGATAAAAAAAATCTTTTCATATATGTTGTTTTTTTGAACAAATGAATGGATTTTTAAAGCTATAGTCTACTCAAATCTAGATTTGAATATAAGTTTTATACCAATTTATATTTAAAATGGTGTTTTGGATGCGAAGTTATTTTGGTATCATAAAACGCGGTAAATTCTTTGCATAGCTGTGTTACGGAAATAATTTGAAAGGCATTAAGATGCCAAAAGAACGCGTTTATAAACATCATTTTATGTGTAAAGTGGTATTACTCCTTTTTATGTGTTTTTCGGAATTCGCTTGGCGATTGATTCGTAATGGATTTAAATACACGTTGAAAAGTTGCTTGCGAATTAAAACCACATTCAAAAGCAATTCCCGTAATTGTTAAATGCTTTGTATCTTCTTGCAAAAGTCGCGACTTAAAAGCTTCTACACGATAGGTATTGACATATTCATTAAAGCTTTTGTGAATGTGTTGATTTAAGACATGAGAAATGATTTTTTGAGGAATTTTGGTCTCCTGTACAACATCCGAAAGTTTTAGCGATGGATGTAAAAACAATTGCTTTTCTTTCATTACATATTTTAAGGTTGAAATTGTCTGTTGTACTACCACATCTGAGATTTCCTGATTGTTTGAAGCTCTTTTAACGGTTTTAAAGCTGATGATATATCCATTAATCCCTAACCAATACAGTAAAACAATTAATGGGATATACACAGGATACCATCCTACATGGCTCAGTAAAACATTTGAAGTAAATGGAATAATATACAACACCAAATGCAACAGCCAAATTCCTGAAAATATAGCAAAACCCAGCGCAAAATGACGCGCCCAACGTTCTGAAACTTTATCTTTATGATGGCTTTTATGATTTGAAATTAATCGAAAAGAGAACCCTAAATACACAACCAAAGATAGCCATCTCGGAATGTCTACATAAATATTGTAGGTTTCGATGAATTCTCCAAGATTAAATGTACTATTTGCATTGATAAAGCCTAAATAACCAGCTGCAATGTATATAAGAATCGCAACGCTGGGAACAAGATCCAAAATGACACTATACCAATGAACACGATGTTTTTTGGTAAGTGCAAAGTTTGGCTTCAAAACAGATTTTACATAAAAATAAACCAACGGTCCAATGGGCATAATAACGACCATAGGAAACACTGCTTCTATAAAATTCCAAAGTGTAGAGCTGTTATATCGTAAGGTTTCTAACAAATAAATGTTTAAACATGCCAAGGAAATAAGTACAATAATCCATGCAAGAAAACGACTCGATTGTTTGTGTATTTTTTGTCGAAACAACAACACGGACATAATAGCACCTTGCACTGTTCCTAATAAAATAATAATGTTTAAAAATTCATTCATGTAGATTGTAAAAAAGACTGATTTCCAGAAAGGTACAATAAACTCATTTTGAGTTTAATAGATATTTTTCAAAATTATTTTTCCTTACTATATTTTACCAATATGCGAAGTTCATTATACGAAAACTGCGCACCTGCAATTTCTTTAAGCTCATTTAAGCTTTCAAACACATTATTTTTAATGATTTCTAGCCCTTTTGTTACCTTTTCTTCGGGCAGTATTTCGTTAATATCTAATACGCCTTCAGTAACGTAATGTCCTAAATGACCCAAAATTGTAGCTGCTGTTAACCCTCTTTTTTCGGCAATTTCATTCACGGATAAGCCTTCTTTAAAAAAATCGAATGAAATCTCTTTGGTATTTTTTTTCACCACTTCAATCACCACTTCTTCTTCTTTTGATGTCAAATTATGTTTGGTCACATATTCTTTTATAATTTCTAAGATTTCTTCACCATATTTTGCTACACGTACTTTACCCATTCCATGTATTTTTCTGAGTTGTTTAGGCGTTGTTGGTAAGATTTCGCACATTTCAAATAATGAATTTTGCGTAAATACTTGAAACGGAGGTATGTCTTCAGAATTAGAAACACTCAATCTAAATAATCGTAAATCTTCAAATAATTCTTCGTGTGTTGTAGAAGTTGCTATTGGTCGTTTTATTACTTTAACTTCCGAAACTTCTAAGATTGAATTGGCACGTATTTTTAAATAATTTTCTGTTGAAAAATGATTGGATAACGCTTCTAAAATTTTAGTTTTTACGGCCAATTTATCTTCCAAATCTTTCAATTGTTTTTCAAAATCTTTTGATACGGCTTGATTGTCTGTAGTAAATGTTAACGTACTTAAAACAGTGGTTATATGTTGCTTTGTTTGCTCTTTAAAATAGGATCTCGCTTTTTTAAAACGCACTTGAATGGTTGTATCTTCTTCAGGATTTTCAATATTTGTGGCTAAGGATTCTAGTTGATTTTTGAACGTATTATTAATCTTAAGGAAAGGAATGACTCCTTTGTCTTTAATCGTTTCAAGTGGATGTAGAATGTTTCCGTTTAAGGCATTTTTATTTTTGTAATAGATGTCTATCAATCGTTTCAAAGGATATAAAAACGGATGATAATCAAATATTTCACTAATTAAATCGAGTTGAAAGGCTTTTTTAGAAGCTTTCAAATCTGCTTCATTAGGTTCATTTTCTTCCAATTGCTCCGTAAATGCATTCACGGTAGTATCACTAATGATATTCTTTGTTTTTAAAGGAGTTTTTAAAACAATTCCTTCCAACGTTTTACATCTACTCAATGCCACATACGTTTGCCCATGCGCAAAGGAAGCTTCCGCATCAATAATAGCCTTTTCAAAAGTTAATCCTTGACTTTTATGAATGGTAATTGCCCAAGCCAATCGCAATGGAATCTGTGTATATGTTCCTTCTACTGTATTCGTAATTTCTTTGGTTTCCTTATTGAGTGTATATTTTATATGTTCCCAAGTTTCATGCGTAGTTTCTATAATATCATCTTCCGAACATTTTACAGTAACAGTATCTTCATCTAAATGAATGACGGTGCCAATTTTCCCATTATAATAGCGCTTTTCAAGTGAGCTATCATTTTTTATAAACATGACTTGTGCTCCTTCTTTAAGAATTAAATTTTCACTATTTGGGTATGTTTTTTCATTAAAATCACCTGTAATTTGTGCAGTATATACGTTTTCTTTCGTTTCTAAACTATCTAATTCTTTTTGATTGATAGCATCTGCGCGATCATTATGAGTTGTAAGTGTAATATAGCCCTCTTTTTTGGTTGGATTAAAATTTGGCTGATATTGTTTATTCAAAATTTCCTCAGAAGCTGAAGACAATGTATTTGTACGAATTTCATTGAGAATCTTTATAAATTTTTGATTTTGTTGTCGGTAAATATATTTTAACTCAATCGCTAAAATAGCTGCTTTTTGATATGCAATGCTGCTAAAAAAATAAGGAGTTCTATAATAATCTTTTAATATTTGCCATTCATTCGGACGTACCACAGGAGAAAGTTGTTGTAAATCGCCAATTAATAAAAGTTGAACTCCTCCAAAAGGTTTCGAGCTATTTTTATAGCGACACAATACCTCGTTTATAGCATCCAAAACATCAGCACGTACCATACTAATCTCATCTATAACGACAAGATCTAATGACTTTATAATATCAATTTTAGTTTTGCTAAATTTACGTTGAACAGTTGTGTGTTTTCGAGTATTATTGGGAATAAAAGGTTCAAAAGCTAGCTGAAAAAATGAATGAATTGTTACTCCTTTTGCATTGATGGCGGCAACACCTGTAGGCGCTACAACAACCAATCGTTTAAAAGATGTAGCTTTTATTTTGTGTAAAAAAGTAGTCTTTCCTGTCCCTGCTTTTCCTGTTAGAAATAAATTTCTGTTGGTTTTTTCTATAAAATTAAATGCTAAAGCTAGCTCCTTATTAACTTCCATACGGTATTTCTTGTTTTAAAGTTAAAAGAAATAGGTGTATACATTGCTTTCTTAAAAGTATTTTTCGCTAAAAAAATATCTTGTTGCTTATTGTATTCAATTGTTGCAAGACAACGTTTGTACTAAAAGACTAAATATATAAGAATTCAATTGTATTTAACATACGTTCGTGCACAATTTCAAAAAAGTAGAATCTATCCAATCGTAATTTAGAAAAGTATCATTTTTATACCTAAAGCTTCTTGCTATTACAAGAGTTGAAGTTGATAGAAAAAACGAAGTAACATACTTTAAAAGTGACTGGATTCGTGAAGATAAAATCTTTTAACCATAAATCTTCTAAATACAAGGCATGTTTTCTTAATAAAAACTTAAGAAATACACATTTTCGTTTCGGTTTTGTTAATTTGCAAGACTAAAACCTAACAATTTTATGAAGCTGTATCCTATTGAAGCAGGAAACTTTAAACTAGATGGTGGCGCAATGTTTGGCGTAGTGCCAAAATCCTTATGGCAACGAACCAATCAGGCAGATGTAAATAATATGATTGACATTGCTGCACGTTGCTTGTTGATTGAAGATGGAGATCGACTTATTTTGGTAGATACTGGCATGGGAAACAAGCAAAGTGATAAGTTTTATGGATACTACCATCTTTGGGGTGACGATTCTATTGAAAAATCACTAAAAAAATACGGTTTTCACAAAGATGATATTACAGATGTTTTTATGACGCATCTACATTTTGATCATTGTGGCGGAAGCATTCAATGGAATAAAGACAGAACTGGTTACGAACCAGCTTTTAAAAATGCTCGTTTTTGGAGCAATGAAAATCACTGGCAATGGGCAACGATTCCCAATAGGCGTGAAAAAGCTTCCTTTTTAAAAGAAAATATCATTCCTATGGAAGAAAGCGGTCAACTCAACTTTATTGCGCAACCAAAGTTGGATATTCTAGAAAAAACAGCACTCGGCTTCGATGTCTTTTTTGCAAATGGTCATACTGAAAAACAAATGATTCCTATGATTCATTACAAAGGGAAAACCATCTGTTTTATGGCAGATTTGCTACCAACTGCTGGACATTTACCAATTCCATTTGTTATGGGATACGATACCAGACCGTTGTTGACCTTAGTTGAAAAAGAAAAATTCCTCAACATGGCAGCAGATAACAATTTTTATCTGTTCCTAGAGCACGATGCCCATAATGAAATTATCACTGTAAAACATACTGAAAAAGGTGTGCGATTAAACGAAGTTTTTACTTGTAACGAACTATTTTAAACCCTCATTTATATAACACTAGAATAATGAAAATACTAAAACCCTCAATTTTTGCTGCGTCTTTGCTAGTTTTAGCAAGCTGCGGTAGTTCAGTTCCTCCCATTTTATCAACTCCAATTTCTAATATTGATGCAACGCCTCTAAAAGAGCGCTCACTAACAAAAGAAGAAATGAAGTCTTGGGGACACAAAGACTTAGTAACCGATACCATTCCTGGAATGAGTGTTGACAAAGCCTATGCAGAAATTCTTAAAGGAAGAAAAGGACAAAAAGTCATTGTAGCCGTTTTAGATTCTGGAATTGATATTGACCATGAAGATTTGGATGGTGTTATTTGGAACAATCCAAAAGAAATAGCGAACAATGGAAAGGATGATGACAATAATGGATATGTAGATGATATTCATGGTTGGAACTTTTTAGGTGATACCTATAATGAAAATTTAGAAAAAGTACGTATCGTAAAAAAAGGAGCTAGTCATCCTGATTATGCAGCAGCAAAAGCAGAAATGGAAGACGACTATAAAAAATATAGTGGTCAAAAAGCGCAAATGGATCAAATAGCTGCGCGCGTAAAAGAATCAAACATAGCTTTAAAAAAATACTTCAAAAAAGATAATTATACGTTAGAAGATGTAAATGCTATAAAATCTCCAGATGAAAGTATAGCACAACATGTTTTTATCGCAAAACGTATTTTAGGTAGCGGAGATTTTGAAAACTTAGATGCTGTTGAACAAGAAATAGATGAAAACATAACATCTTTAACGGAGGTTCTAAACTATCACTTAAACGCAAACTTTAACGGAAGAACTTCTTTAGGAGACGATCCATACGATATTACAGATATAAATTACGGAAATGGAAATGTAAAACATTCGGTTAAAACAGAATCGCATGGAACGCATGTAGCAGGAATTATTGCTGCTGAACGTAATAACGGAATCGGAATGAATGGTGTGGCTAATAATGTAGAAATTATGTCAGTACGAATGGTTCCTAATGGAGATGAATATGATAAAGATGTTGCTTTGGGAATTCGTTATGCAGTTGACAATGGTGCAAGAGTTATCAATGCAAGTTTTGGAAAATACTTCTCTCAAAACAGTGAATGGATTCGTGATGCCATCGCTTACGCAGGAAAAAACAATGTGCTTATAGTAAAAGCTGCTGGAAATGAAAATGTAAATCTTGACACAAAAGCAGTTTATCCAAACGATCAAACGCCTACAGGAAATGAAGTATCAGATACTTTCTTAACAGTTGGTTCATTACAAAGTAAATATGGTTCGCAAATGGTTTCTGGGTTTTCTAACTATGGAAACAATAATGTAGATGTTTTTGCTCCAGGATCTAAAATTTACTCTACTTTCCCAGAAAATGAATACAAGTCTATTAGCGGAACTTCTATGGCAGCACCTGGAGTTTCTGGAGTTGCAGCATTAATTATGTCTCAATATCCAAAATTAACGGCGGCACAAGTAAAGAAAATCATCATGCAATCTGGTCTTTCTATAAACAGAGAGGTGGTTGTTGATCAATCAAAAGATGCAATGCCGTTTTCAAAAGGATCAAAAACAGGTAAAATTGTAAATGCATACAATGCTCTTATTTTAGCTGATAAAGTAAGCAGAGGAAAAGTAAAATTATAAGCAAAAAACACATGAAAATTTTTAGTAAACTAAGTATTCTTGCTGCTTTGGCAGTTGTGGCATGTAAATCGCAACAAGAAACCACAAGCCAAGAAAAAAATAAAATATCTTACAGCACTTCTTCACCAACCTATTGGCAGCAAAAAGTAAACTATGAGATGGAAATTGATATGAATGTAAATACATATCAATACACAGGAACACAAAAATTAGTCTATACTAACAATTCTCCAGATGTTTTAGATAAAGTATACTATCATTTATATTTTAATGCGTTTCAACCAGGAAGTGAAATGGATGTGCGCTCAAGAACCATTAAAGATCCAGATAGAAGAGTTGGTGATCGTATTAGCAGACTTTCTGACTCAGAAATTGGCTATATTAAAGTCAATTCTTTAACTCAGAATGGAAAAAAATTATCATACACAACAGAAGGAACTATTTTAGAGGTAACTTTAGCAAAACCTATTTTACCTGGTGCCTCTGCCACTTTTGATATGAATTTTAAAGGACAAGTTCCTGTACAAATTCGTCGTTCTGGTAGAAATAATAGTGAAGGTGTTGCCTTGTCAATGACACAATGGTATCCTAAAATGGCCGAATATGATTTTGAAGGTTGGCATACACCTCCATACATTGGAAGAGAATTTCACGGTGTTTGGGGAGATTTTGATGTAAAAATTTCGATTGACAAAAGTTATGTTTTAGGAGGAACAGGGTATTTGCAAAACCCTAACGAAATTGGGTATGGTTATGAAACTGGAACTGTAAAAAGACCTGCAGGAAATAAGCTTACGTGGCATTTTAAAGCGCCAAATGTGCACGACTTTACTTGGGCAGCCGATCCTGATTATGTGCATGATACACATCAAGGAGCCAATGGTGTAACGCTACACTTTTTATACAAAAACGATCCTGCAATCAAAGAAAACTGGAAAGAATTACAGTATAAAACTGCAGAAATGTTAGTATATTTTAATGAATATATTGGACAATATCCATACAAACAATACTCTGTAATTCAAGGTGGTGATGGGGGAATGGAATATGCTATGTGTACGTTGATTACTGGAAAAAGAAGATTGAGTAGCTTAATTGGTGTAACTGCACATGAATTGGCACATACATGGTTTCAGTTTTTATTAGCAACTAACGAATCTAAGCATGAATGGATGGATGAAGGATTTACAACCTATATTTCTAATCGTTGTATGAATCATATTATGGATTACAATCGAGAAAATCCACAGAAAGGTTCTTATAGTTCTTATTTTAGACTTGTAGAATCAGGATTTGAACAACCACTGACTACGCATGCCGATCGTTATCAATATAACCGAGCATATAGTGTAGCAGCATATAGTAAAGGAGCTATTTTCTTATCACAATTAGAATATGTGATCGGGAAAGAAAATGTAGAAAAGACACTTAAAAAGTACTTTGACGATTTCAAATTCAAACATCCAACACCAAATGACATTAAAAGGACTGCTGAAAAAGTATCAGGAATCCATTTAGATTGGTATTTAACGGATTGGGCTCAAACTACCAATACAATTGACTATGGAGTGAAAGAAATCAACGGAAAAACTGTTATTTTAGAGCGTATTGGACAAATGCCAATGCCAATAGACATTACTGTAAATTATGCAGATGGCTCTAGTGAAGAATTTTACATTCCATTACGTATGATGCGCGGAGAAAAACCAACGAATGCGACTACAAAAGCAGATTGGCCTTGGGCATATCCAACGTATACATTGGAAACAAATAAAACTGTAAAAAGTGTAGAAATTGATCCATCTGAATTGATGGCTGATATCAATAGAGAAAATAATGTTGCGCAGCAATAAATAGTGCAACTTTTATCATAGAAAAGCGAGATCGTAAGTAATTATATGATCTCGCTTTTTATGTGGTAATTATTATATATGTTTTAATTTTTCTGTCGAAGTGCATTTTCTAGCAGTACAATCTTGCTTTCCAAATCGTGCAATCTATCGTAGACATCTACAGGTTCTGGCATTTGTTTTGAAGCAAACATAGTAACATACCAAACTTCCATAATTTCCTCTGCGTTTATTGTATATGTTGGATAATTTCCATCTTTATTATCTGACTTTAAGATGAGCTTTCCGCGTTCTTCTATTCTATTGATAACACGTTTCAATACAATTCCATCATTACGACTCACAATTACATACACGCGACCGTCTTTTACATCATTCAAATCTTCTACATATTTTCCAAAAACCAAGTCTCCATCAAAAAAGGTACGTACCATAGAGTTTCCTTGTACTTCAAAACAACGATACGTTCCGTTAGTTAAATGCGGCATACTAAACGAAGGCAAGGTTTCAATATACCCTGCATCTCCATACCCATCTAAATATCCTGCACGTGCTTTGATAGGAACATACACAACATTTTCTTCTCCTTCTTGATTTACAGCCACTACTTGTGGAATTCCAGCATATGTTTGAAATTCTCTATTTTCAGATTTAAACATTTGTGAATTCATACCGAATAAATAATCAGGATTGATATCAAACTCTTTAATAATGCTCGTCAGTAAATCGTAGCCTGGTTTTGTTCTTTTCCTTGATCCATCTGGTTGTGGCCTACCATTGGTAATACTATCAATTGTGGTACTTGTTACGCCAATTCGTTTAGAAAAAGAATTATTATTAAGACGAAAATGATCAATAATCTGTTTTATTTTTTCATGTATTCCTTCCATATCTCACACTGTATTTTAAACATTTTACAAAATATTTCTGTTTTATGTTTGAGTTAATCTGTAATTTGTTTATATTTGTACTGTAATTTGTTGCTAAGATATGAATTTTTATTGAAAATCAAACATTTGTGTGAATAAATATCGATTTTATTCTTCAAAAATACATAAAAAGCGATAGAATATAGACTGACGGTTACGTATTTGAGAGCAAAATTCTCATACGATTTTAAAAAAGAAAAAGTAGAAAATAACACCTAATAATATACAAACATGAAAAGAAGTAAAGAGCTATTGGATAAAAGAAAAAAATTCATTCATAACTATGTAGAAGATAATTCTGCAAAACAAATGAAAGTAATTATCAACGAATTGGTTGATAGATTGTTCATTTCAGAAAAGACGATATATAATATTTTAAAGCAATAATTCAGCTAGTCACTCAACATGCATTAAAATGTTATATCTGGAAAACTCCTTTTTTAGGTAGGGGAGTTTTCCTTTTCTACGAATATAAACGCATCCTGCAGTGAATACGGTACTTGTTGTATGAAAAGTAAGTTCTTAGGGTTAATTATTCATATCATACCAACAAAACGTATTCAAAAAAATCCCTTCATGTAAGGGATTTTTTGTTACTAATTCACTACCAAAAAATAACATTCAAACAAAAAACAGAAAAAACAATAAATTTATTGTAATATGTTTGTTTTGTATTGTAATATGTTTTATATTTGTACTCGCTTTTCTAATGAACAGTACATCATTTTGTACGATTCGTATTTAAAAAACACTGTTGAGAAGAATCTTAATATGTATGCAAAGCCTTATTCTGGTTAAGAAAATAAAAATAAATGAAGTTGCATCTAATCTAAGTTTTTTATTCTCAAATTCAAATTCCAACATTTTCATGAATATGTTAATCATGCGCTGACAATTGCAGTAGCAAAAGGCGATTGTTTGCAATTTTTTTAGACAATATTGAAGACATAATTGTCAAATTAATTATTAAAAGTTAAAACTATGAGCTTAATTCAAAAAGCATTATCTCAATATGGAGTCAAAGAGATTGATGGTAAAGCAGATAATCCCCAAATTATTAGATATTTTGAAGTATTAGGATTCGATAGCGACAAATTACACGACGAAACAGCTTGGTGTAGTGCATTTGTTAATTGGGTTTCTAAAACAGAAAATTATTCATATAGTGGAAAATTAAATGCTAGAAGTTGGTTAAATGTCGGTGAATCCACCGCATTACCTGAACAAGGAGACGTTGTTGTATTATGGCGCGATTCTCCTGGTAGTTGGAAAGGACATGTTGGTTTTTTTGTAAAACAAACGAAACGATATGTTTACATTTTAGGAGGCAATCAAAACAATAGAGTTTCTATTAAAGCATATCCTAAAAACAGGGTTTTAGATTATAGAAAACTAACAAAAAATGGAGAAAATTAAACCGTATTTGTTTTGGTTATTTGCACTCATTGCGCCCATTGTTTCTGTCATGCTTACGGTTGCTTTTCTAATTATCGTAGACTTTATTACAGGAACATACGCTGCAATTAAAAAGAATATCCCTATTACTAGCGAACGCATAGGAAATACAATTTCAAAATTTTTCATCTACAATCTGGTGGTTATTTCTGCCTTTTTACTAGAAAAATATATTGTAAAAGAAATCCCTTTTATGCGAATTATTGCTGGGTTTATAGCCATTGCTGAAATTAAATCCATCATGGAAAATTTTAATGCAATCTATGGTATAAATCCTTTTAAAGCTTTGGTTAATTTAATAAAAAACAGATCTCTTGAAGATTTAGAAGAAACCATAGATGTTCTTGTAAACAATAAAGAACAAGATCATAAAACTCAAAAAAAATGAAACAAACATTAGATACATTAAAATCATATTTTGAAACAGGTGATAAACCTACACAAACACAGTATGAGGACTTATTAGATAGCTTGGTACATGTAAATCAGGTTCCAGTTCCAGTTCATACTGCACATGCATCTACAACGTATGCAAGTGCCGCATACAGTGCAATTTTTCCATTTAGAAATATTGTACTAGAAAAAGGTTCTTTTACAAACTATCACTGGATAAGTGCATCAGGGCAAACAACCAATCAACGTTTATGTATTTACTTTAAAAATCCATGTAGCATTTCAAGGTTTACCTATATCAATGCAGGACAAAGTGCTACTTCAAAAGGTGGTATTAAAACCTGTAGAATGTATGGTATGACTGCCAAAATGATGTATGATGCTACACATGGAACAATAACTCCAGAAATGACCGATGTATTATACACTGGAGATTTAGAACAATACACTGAAAGCCAATTTGATGAAGGCGGTGTTACTGTTGAAATTACTAAAACTCCTGTTATTCATGGAATCATTTTAGATATGGATACAAAACATAATGGAGAAGCCTACATTGGACTTAAATCAATGGATTTTTATCAATAAATATTCAATAGTTGATGTAAACCACAAAATAATAGAATAAAGAAAACCTCAAGAGTCTTTGCCTAAAAACAAAGGCTCTTCATAGCTTATAATATAATGAAAAAAATACAAATATCCTCAGACCGAATACTGCTAATTATGATTGTGATGTTGCTTTGGTATACTACTTTGATAAAAGCATGTGAGAATGAAACGAATATCAATTTACAACCTACAGTAACTGATATAACCGTATAAAAACGGGTTTAAATTGAAGCTACAATCACGATCACTAAAACGATCAAGAAAAGTGTCAATAATAACTCTAAAACAAAAGGTTTAGCATGCAATTTCTGGATCTCTTCAACGGCTTCTTCAGCTTCTTTTTCTTTTAAGGATTCATTAATATCTTCTACATACGGTAGGTCTTTCTCATGAAAAAAATACTCTGTAAATTTAGAATCGGGAATTTCTCTTTTTACAAAATGAATTTGCTGTTCTTGTAACGAATTATCAAAAAAACTTTCTGATTCACCGTTTGTGAACAACTTAAAATAGCGTTCTAATTTAACTTCTTTCATGCATGGTTAATGTCCAATAAAGATAGTAAATACAATCTTATTTTCTATTTTTACCAAGATTCAATAAATTTTTATGAATTATCGTTTTCCAAAGGAAGAAAAATTAAAAAGCAAAAAATGTCTGGAGCTACTATTTAGCGAAGGAAATGCCGTATCTAAATTTCCATTGAAGCTTATTTATATAGCTACCGATTTACCAAAAGATGTTCCAATTCAAGCAGGTGTTTCGGTTACTAAAAGACGTTTTAAAAAGGCTGTAACCCGCAATCGTATCAAAAGATTGATGCGAGAAGCCTATCGTTTGCATAAAAATGACGTTTTTAACACAATATCAACATCCTATGCCTTTATGTTTTTGTATATTGGAAAACAAGAACCAACTTTTGAAGAAATAGAAAAATCTATGGTTCGTTTGTTGGAAAAATTTATGGAAAAAATAGATACAACAAACACACTTGAAAACTAGTTATACATAAGCTAACTTTCTAGCTATTAATGAAGTAATAAAGATGAAGAAATTATTCAAAAAAAGAATTATAATTCCTGTATTGGCAATCACATTTTTATTTGGTGCTGTAGGTTTTAAAAGTGATTTCTTTGAAATTGCCAAACAAATAGAAATATTCACTACCATGTTTAAGCAATTAAATATGAATTATGTAGATGAAACTAATCCTGCTGAATTGATGGATGATGCCATCAAAGAAATGCTGAACGATTTAGATCCATATACCAAATTCTATAATGAACAAGATGTAGAAGCGGCCAAAATTAGAAATGCAGGTGAATATTCAGGAATTGGTGCTTCTGTTCGAAGAAACAAAAACAAAATTACCATTATTGAACCTTATAAAGATTATCCTGCAGATAAAGCTGGACTGAAAGCTGGTGATGAAATTATGCAAATTGGCGATATTGTAATTGCGAATTTTAAAGAAGACACAGGCGAATTGTTAAAAGGTGCTGCCAATAGCAAAGTAAAAATTGTATACAAACGTCAAGGAAAACAATATACAACCGAACTAACGCGAACTAAAATTGAAGTTGACGCAGTTCCTTTCTATAAAATGATTGATGACAAAACAGGATATATTGTTTTAGCTAAATTCAATAAAAAAGCAAGTGAACAAACGAAAGATGCGCTCGAAAGATTAAAAGAAGATGGTGCAGAACGAATTATATTAGATTTACGCGGAAATCCTGGAGGATTATTAAGAGAATCTATTGCTATTGTGAATTTATTCGTGCCTAAAGGCGAAGTAATTGTAACCACAAAATCGAAAGTTAAAAAATACAACAGAACCTATAAAACGAGAAAGAAACCTGTTGACACTGAAATTCCTTTAGTGGTTTTAGTAAACGGAAAAAGTGCTTCTGCTAGTGAAATTGTTTCTGGAGCATTACAAGATTTAGACAGAGCTGTCGTAATTGGTGCGCGTAGTTTTGGAAAAGGGTTGGTTCAACAACCTAAAAAATTAACCTACGGAACTCAGTTAAAAGTGACCATTTCAAGATATTATACGCCTTCTGGACGCTGTATTCAGGCCTTAGATTACTGGAATAGAGATGCTAATGGAAATGCCGTAAGAACGAATGAAAGCGATTATAATGCTTTTAAAACTAAAAAAGGAAGAACGGTTTATGATGGTGGTGGAATCAATCCTGATATTGAAATTTCTTCGCAAAAAACAAGTGACTTTACACGCTCTTTAATTGGAAACTTAGCTATTTTCAATTATGCAACCACATTTTACAATCAGAACTCATTTGCTTCTATGAACGATTTTTCAACTGAAAATATAAACTACGAAGCGTTCAAACAAAGTGTAGCTGCTTCTGGAATGGATTATTATGAAACTAATACTGAAAAGGAACTCAAAAAAATTATGAGTACCAAAGAAGCATCAGATTTTGGAAATGCAGTTTCTAAAGAATATCAAGAGTTGTTAGCATCTATTGAACAAAGCAAATTAGATGCTTTAGATACATATAAATCACAAATTGAAGTAGAGCTTCAAAATGAAATTTTAAAGCGTTATTTCTATCGTGAAGGTTTATATCAATATCAATTAACACATGATGAAGCTATAAAAAAAGCAACGGAAGTATTAGCAAACAAAAGTGAGTACGACGCTATTTTAAATTAAAAAAGCTTATCGTACCATAGCAATGTGAGGAATTCCATCTTCTAAATACTCCTCTCCTATTTGTGAAAACCCATGAGAATTATAAAATTTTCGCAAGTACGTTTGTGCGGAGATTTTGATATCTTTTGTTTGATAATGTTTAGAAATTGCGGCAATGGAAGCTTTTATAATAGTATGACCATATCCAAAAGCACGTGCGCTTTCTGAGACTACTACTCTACCAAAACTTGCTTTTTCAAAATAATCACCAGCATTAAAAAGTCGTGTATAGGCAACAACTTTTTCATGTTCATTTTTACCGATAACGTGAAGCGCTTTTCTATCTTTTCCATCAATATCTTGATACATGCAATCTTGTTCTACCACAAAAACTTCACTTCGTAATTGTAATACGTCATACAATTCATCAATAGTGAACTCATTAAAAGGTTTTATTGTTACTGTTAACATATAATATTCAAAATCAATTAGTTAAAAATATTTACAAACATTTTACAATATATTTTGCAAAATGTTTGTAATTTTATTGTAATATGTTGTATATTTGCATTAATATTTAAGCGTAAAGCTACGAAATAAAGCAATAATGGCTTAAAATATGGATCTTTTTTAATTTCTTTCTTAAAAATTCAAACATTTGATTGAATTATAACTAGAACGAAAAGTTAGTTTTTAATCGTACAAAAGTTGAGTACTGTTATTAGAAAAGCGGAAACAGTTTATTCAAATACATTTAAACGATTAAAATCTAAAAGATGAAACAAAACATAAAAAATACTTTGTACAGATTCGTTACTATGCGTGCTCCAGAACTTATTGGAGGAATCGAAAGAGCTCTCGGATTTGTCGATTTTCCACAAAATGAGACCAGTGCTTTTATAGCACCTGCAGCGCAAGCTACAACTCCAGCAGCCAAAAAACAGGCAATTGATACAGCTGTTGCTGGATATACACCTAACTTTTCTTCTAAAAAAGATTTAGAAAATGAAAATGTTGATTTCAATTCTTTTGCAAGTTGGTTAACGAGTAATAGAACAAAGTTTACTTTAGAAGAAATCACTGCTAAAATTGATGCATTTAATGCGTCTCAAAACACATATCCTACTATGGTACAAGTTTGGGACGATTTACACTATAATATTCTAACAAAAGGAAATTCTTATTTAAGAGATACGTTACTTTCATGGTTAGTTGCTGATTTCTTTTTATCAAATCGCGATAAAGTTGAACGCACTGCAAAAAATTTACAAAAAATAGCACAAGCTAGAGTTGTCATTGACAAAAACTTATTCAATCATGAAGTAGCTTCAACTGAACCAAGAACACCAAAAGTTTCTGAAAAACACTTTAAAAAAGAAGCCAACGCTGTTGCTGCAAAACAAAACTTAGTTGAATTAGAAACGATTGCTAAAGAAGTTGCAAAAGCAAGAAGTTTATATGATTCAGACAACACTAAAGCAAAAGCAGCTTATCAAAAAACGTATGATACTTCTGTACGTGCTGCTTATGATGCAGCTACTATAACAGAAAGAGTTGTAACAGATCCAAATACTAGTGAAACATCAGTTGTAAAAGAATACACAAACTTAGTGGTTCCTGAGTACAATTTCTCTCCAGCTGATGAATTAGATAAAACAGTTTTAGCGAGTCGCTTAAGTGTTCCAGCATTACAAGTTGTCAATGATTTAGAAGCCCAAAACAACGCAACTACTCTACAAGAAATTGAAGATGCGATTGCAATTGAAATTCAATCGAATACAGATGAAGTTTTTGAAAATACAGATTTTGAATCGCAGCAAGTAGTTATTCCTGGAGGAGTTTCAGTACCTGTTTCTACAGATGCAAACCTTCTTCCATTTTCATACAACTTGTGTCCAAGAAAGAAAATTGGAAGCTCATTATTCAATTTATTACTAACAATCAATGTTCCTAATACATCATATGATGTTGTTGGAGTTGAGGTAGATTTTGGTTCACAAGGTACATTTAAGAACTTTACTGAGTTTAACTTAGGATCAAAAGTTTCTTTAGTATTATGCCCTGAAGGAGTTGATATGACTTCCCCTACAGATGTTGATATTAATATTGAATTTTCAAATGGTGAAGTTTATGAAACAACTATTGAAAGTATTACTCTAAAATGTTACTTGGGACAATTAGATCCTAGTACAGTTTCTCAACCAGAAGCTCCTGTATCTTTTGGTATTCAACGTTTAGGAATTGCTGATTATCGTAAAGTAGAGCAAGAAGTTTGTTGTTATGTACCAGGAGAAGTTTCACACATCGAAAATATCATGGCACGTGAATACAAATCTAAAGATGTAAAACGTACACGTCGTCAAGAAACTACCGATACAGTCTCTAGCGAAACTGAAAGAGAAAATTTAACAGAAACAACTTCTACAGATCGTTTTGAGATGAATCAAGAAATTGCTTCTATCAGTGCGCAAGATCAATCTACAAATGCAAGTGCCGGAATTCGTTGGGGCGGTAATCAATTTGGTGGAGATGCAAGTGCAAGTTTTGCCAACAATACATCTTCTGAAGAATCAGAAAGTCAAGCAATTACACATGCTAAAGAATTAACAGAAAGAGCTTTAGACAGAGTGGTTCAAAAAGTACGTGAAGAACGTGTATCTAAAGTAATTGAAGAATACGAAGAAACCACTTCACACGGATTTGATAACCGTAAAGGAGACAAACATGTTTCGGGTGTATATCGTTGGGTTGACAAAGTATATGAAAACAAATTACTGAATTATGGAAAACGCTTAATGTACGAATTCATGGTTCCTGAACCGGCTTCTTTCCACGATTTGGCAATTCAAATGACAAACGAGCAAGATGTATTAGTAAAACCAGTAGATCCAAGAACAGCGTCTTTTCAAAAAATGAAAGATCACAAAGCTGTAAATGCTACAACTTACAAACATTGGGCTGCCATATACAATGCTGAGGTTTCTGAACCACCAGTAGAAAGCATGTATATTGGAAAAGCTTTCTCATATCAAGCAACTGAAGTTATAGATAATCGTCATGAACGATATGGTGAAAACGATGAAGTTACCATTCCTGAAGGATACTATACAACCTATGCTAAAGCATATTGGGAAGACAGTTCAGATGGATATACACCAAATGCTACAAAAATTATTGTAGGTAGTGAAAAAATAGCGACAAAAGGCGCTTTATTCAGCATTCCTAAGCACGTAGAATCTATTCCTGTATCATTTTCTTCATTAGGACATTTGTCTGGAAACTCTACCGTAAGTATCAAGGTTCAAATTTTACCTGAGGCAAAAGAAAAATGGCAACTTGAAACCTTTAATACAATTATTGAAGCGTATGAAGAGCGTTTGACAGAGTACGAAGAAAAATTAGCTGCTCAAAAAGAAATGAAAAATCAAAAGATTGATATCAATCCAGGATTCTTCAGAGAAATTGAGAAAACTGTATTACGTAAAAACTGTATCACATATTTACTTGGTCATGAAAACTTAGGGAAAGATTTAGTTAACAACAGACAATCTATCACTGAAATTACTGCCAAATATTCTAATGCTTTATTAGATGATTATGCTGCCAAAGTAAAATTCTTTGAACAAGCTTTTGAATGGGATATTATGAGTTATTCTTTTTATCCTTTCTACTGGGCAAACAAAGAAAAATGGGGAGAATTATACCAAATTCAAAACAACGATCCATTATTTAAAGCCTTTTTACAAAGTGGAATGGCACGTGTAATCATTACAGTTCGTCCAGGGTTTGAAGAAATGGTGAATTGGTATATGGCAACAGGACAAATTTGGAATGGTGGACAAGTACCAACACTTGACGATGAAGAATTTGTATCAATTGTGGAAGAATTACGCAATCCTGAAAGTGAAGTAGAAGAAACATGGGAAACTCGTGTACCAACTTCATTAACAGTGATTCAAGCTGGTGCTATTGGATTGAATGTAGAAGGATTACCATGTAATGACGAATGTGACGATTGGTTACGTTTCGATTCTGACGGAAATCCTGTCTTAGATGCTAATGGAAACCCAATTTCAGACAACCCAATTGTTCAAAATGATGAATTATTAGGAGGAACTGAAGATGGTGTTGGCACTGATGTCGTAGGTAGTACATCTGTACAATAACACGTCATTTAATCATAGATTTTTAATAGAAAAAGTATTCCCGAATTCAGTTCGGGAAGCTTTTCTATTGTCAAAATTTGACAAAAATCGAAGTATAAATAATTAAAAAAAGATAATTATGTACGCATACGAATACGGCTTACGCAATTACAATAAAAAATATCATCCAATACCTAATCTGGTAATTTTTAATGATGAAATTATCATTGAAGACGATTCTGATAATGACTCTGAAAAGCAAATTATTAAAAAATCAGAAATTCTTGGAACTCCTGATCATAATCCTACGTTTGATGAATATGCCTATTTTGAAGTAGAAAGAAGATATGAAGGTAATTACAAATTATTAGAAGGTAAAGTAGGTTTAGATAAAGGAATTGCAGAAGAATACATGATTCCTAATGGATATCTAAAAGATTTAGGAAACAACAATACCATTCAAGATTATAATGATGATGGTTTTCAAGTATACGAATACAAAAACAGGTATTTTGCTAAAATTGTTACGTTAGAATTTTTAGAATTTGCATTTCCTGGATACACTGCAGTAAATGCAATGAAATTATACAAACGATTCAACTTAGAACAAGTTACTGTTGTTGCAAAACCCAATAAAAAAAACAAACTAAAAAAGAAGATTTTTGCACTTTCAGACAGGTTTTTAAGTGAACTTCAAAACAATCCTGACGTTTCTGTTATTTTCTTTTTCTCTAATGATGGAGCAAAAATTGACAATACACATATCACTGTTGATAAAATTAGACCGAATGAAATCGTATTTTTCTTAGAAAAAAGTGATAGCTATAACATCTTTGGGTCAGTTGCTCGTGTACTTACTGGATCCAATATAAAATCTGCCAAAGTATTTCCAACAAAAGCAATTACAAAAATGGCAAAATTGCTCAATGTAAATACCAATGAAGAGGAAATCCAAGCTATTGCCAAAGAGCACATTGAAAAAAAACAAACAAAAGACGAGTGGGGAATTTTATACTTTTTAGGAAAAGTAGCAGATATAGCTATCGGTGTAGGTTCTTGGTTTGTTAAAAAAACTTTTGGAGATGGTTTACTATTTATAGGAGAGGCAATTACAAGTCTAAAATTTGCAAAACATCGCTGGAAATATTATGATGATGAAGGAAATCCTGATCCTAAATTTAGTCCAATTTTTCCAGGCCTTAAAAGTTTGATTGAGACCTTACAAGTTTCCAAAGAAGAAGCTGAACAACAAGAAGCTTCTTTTCAAGAAACCAAAGCAAGTATATTACAGGGTTATAACGATTTCATGGATTATATTCCTCATGAAACACTTAGAAACTACCTTAAGAAGAAACTTTCTTTTATTCCTAAAATGTTGATAAAACTTTCTGAATTATACACAAAGTTTATCAATTTTATAAGAGTAGGATTAGCTTCTACGCTTATATACTTAAATGCACTTTTTATTGGAGTATTAAATAGTCTGATTGAAGCAGTTGGTGGAATTTTTTCATTAGTGGGAATGATTTTAAGTTTACCATATTACTTACATAGTGCGGCCAAAAACGAAAAAAAAGGTTCCTATGTAAGTTTGGTTTTTGAACTTTTAGAAAACGGAATTGAAGGATTTGTAAAACTATTTTCTTTAAAAAACTTGGGTGCAATCATCAACTTTGCTATTGAAGCTGCCGACTTAGCAAAAACAGTTTTCTCTAAACCAGAAACTATAGTTACACAATTTGAAAAAGGTGCTTCTTTTGTAAAAACACATATCGATAATATTGGTTATATCGTTGGATATATTGTTGGGTTTGTCATTGAAGAAGTCTTAATAGCCATGGCTACTTTAGGAACAGGAAATATTGTCCAAGCATTAAAAGTCACGGCAGATTCTCTGAAAAAGCTACTTACAGCTCCAGCAAGAGCTGCAAGATTCTCTATAAAAAAGGCAGGTGATTTTATAGATTCATTAGTAATATTATTCAATAAAATTAAAAAGTTTGATCTTAAAAAAGCTTTAGACACTCTACTAGAATGGATTCGTAAACTGGTTTCTACTACGAAGAAATTAGCGCAAGAAACCTTTGAAAAATTATTTAGCAAAAAAGCGAAAAAAAATATGAAAGCTGCTAAATATGAACCTACTGGAATTAATAATGGTAACATCCAATTTTGCCCAATAAGAACATAAAATATGAGAAGATTACTAAAAAAACTTCTCAATTATTGGGAAAAAAAACGAGAAAAAAAAGCTTTACTAAAAAAGTATGGTTTTAAGATAGTTTATAAAAGAAGTACTTCAATAATACTAGGATGTTTTGGTCAAACTCCACCAAAAAATGGAAAGGTTGATTTACTTGATCATAATGGTAATGTTTTAAAAAAAGATATTCCAGAAGAAGATGCTGCTAAATATATGAAGGAATATGAAGATGCTGCAAAGAAGCAATATTCTGATTTACCTGCTGAAGATGCTACAAAAAGATATTTAGATGATATAGCTCTTGGAAGACCATATTTAGATGGTAAGTTCTGGAAAGCAACCAATAATTTTGGAACAGAAGTAAAATGGGTAAATCAAACTTCTTCAAATAAATTAGGTATAAAAATTAGTAAATTAATAGATGACGCTATATCATCTTCAAAACCTGATAAAGCTTTTGAAGGCTTAGTTGCAAAGTTTGTTTCTGATTTAGAAAAACAAATGGGAAAAATAGATAATTTTGGTAATAAAATTTCTAGAAATCTAGGTGAATTAGATATAACAACTAAAAAATATTTAATTGAATGTAAAAAAGCACTTTCTGGTAAAACTATTTCTAATAAAAATAGAAAAACTGAATTTCTGGAGCAATTTAGAAGATATACTGATAAAACTCATAAAAATTATATTAATATAGAAAATAAAAAAGTAATATTAATAATTGATGAATTGACAGATGGATTAAAACATACTAACCCTGTTTTCAAGGAATTAGAAGATATGGGAGTAACCATCCTAACTGATTATAAACAATTAATAAATTTTAAGTAATGGCAAAGTTTATCTCAATATTATCAAAAGAAAAAATCTTAAAAGATAAAATACTAGCTCAAACTAAATTATTTCAAACTAAATTAAATCTCCAAAAAGAAGAGAATGAAAATCATTTTTCAATGTGGGAAGATTTAGAATATGGAGGATCTGGAATTGAAATTTGTTTTGCTAAAAATAGTAATGATTTTAATGATAAAGGAATTTTAGAAACGCATCCTGAATATTCTACAATTTTTCTAATTAAGTATTTTTCAGAAGATCAATTAATAGTTCCTTTTTTGAAATTATTTACACAAACTTATCCGAATATTTTGATATTCAATGATGAAAGTAGTTCTAATTTTAAAAGAATATTTGAAAAATCAGATTTAGATATTATTAAAGGTAATGATTATTGGTCTTTATTAGGGCAAAAATTAATGTAAAAATTAATAAAAAAACCAACTTGTTTAGAGTTGATTTTTTCTATGTGTATAAATCTTATAATTATTAATACCTGAAATTTATTACTACTTTTAAGTATTCGTAAAGTACATAAGTAGAATAATGAAATTTAAAAAAGAAGTAGAAGAGTTATTAAAAAAAGCTGGTTGGTATAAAGGTAGAAATGTGAAGCAAAAATTTGATGCAATTCCTAGATTTCAGGAATTTCCAACTTTTTTAAAGGAGTTTTTATATGAATATGGAGATTTAAATATAGAAACATATAAACATAAAAATGATAGAATAGTTGCTCATTTAGATACAAAAGCTCTATTAAAAGGATATTTTGATATAGATGCTTATTTAGATACTCCAAGCAAATTTAATAATATAATGACATTTCCTATTGGTTATTATCTTTTAGATACAGCTGTTATGGAATGTGATATGGAAGGAAGAATTTATATGACTAGTGATTTTCCTGCTTTGATGTCTAATGATTTTAAAACAGGAATTCAAAAAGTTATTATGGAAGATTATTCAAATACTTTAGAATGGAATCCTGAAAAGAAAATTTGGGTAAAAGAATATTAAAAAACAAAAAAACCGCCAACTTTTATAGTTAGCGGTTTTTTAAATATCTCTAAAAAATTGTGCAATTAACAATCTAACTACAAGCAATCTTTGCTACTCTGCGTTGGTGTCTCCCACCCTCAAATTCAGTATCTAAAAAGGTATCTACCATCGCAATGGCTTGTGGTAAGGATGTAAAACGTGCAGGAATACTCAAAATATTTGCATTATTGTGTTCTCTGGCTAAAGCGACAATTTCTTTGGTCCAACAAAGTGCCGCACGTACTTTTTGATGCTTATTTGCAGTCATCGCAGCGCCATTTCCACTTCCGCAGATAATAATTCCAAACGTAACTTTTTCACTTTCTACATCTGCAGCTACAGGATGAATAAAGTCTGGATAATCGACACTATCGTCTGTATTGGTTCCGTAGTTATGAACAGCATATCCTTTCGCTTCCAAATGTGCTACAATAGCATTTTTATAATCGGTTCCGGCATGATCGTTTCCGATGGCAATAGTTTTCATGTTTTTTTGTGTTGTGTTTGTTGAAAACAAAGGTATGAATCGACTTTTGAACAACCGAAAAAAGTTGTTGTTAATTTCATTTTACAATAACTTAATTTTGAACTGATTATAACTTAACATCAATTGTTGATATTTTGTGATTAGAAAATGAGAAGAAAATTTTGTGAACTCAGAATATTTTACAATATGCATATTTTTTAATGCTTCGCAACTTATTTAGCACTTCTTTTTAGAAAAGTTATTAAAGGTAGTTTTCTTGATTGTTAACAATAATTCAGCAACTTTTTATCAAAAATAAACTGTGTATAGCAGTTGTTAATAACTGTTGATAACCTAGCTAATGAATCTTAAAATTAATAAGTTACATTTTTAATAAGTTGTTCATCAAATTCCATAAAATACAATTCCTATAAAAAGTTTAAAAAGTTTTGCTAACTATTCACAAGCTATAACAACCATCATTATTTTTTTTAAATTTTAAAAAGAAAGAAATATATATATAATTAATGTTTATAACATTTCTGTAAAATGAATCTTTTTTAGAATGAAATATGGATTGTTTTTACGAATTATGTGCTACTTCTTTTGGGAAAGTTTAAAAAAACAGAAACTTTGAGTATGGATTGTTAATAACCTGAGAATAGTTTGAAATATCTGAACGTTACTTCGAGTAATTATGCTTAAAAAATGATATCGAGTATTACGCTTAAGTGTATAATAGATTATTGAAATAGCAATTCGTTTCTAAGAATTGAATCTTATAATAAAGCTTATACGATTCGTAAATGCGATTGCTTACCGTAGAAATCGTCTAAGACTTGTTTGGTAAGGCCTACATCGTTTTTGTGGACTTTCAACGAAATACCGCCAATTGCGTTCGAATAAAAAGGAAATACACTCAACATCGTTTCGTTTTCAAATACATATTTAATTCCTTTCTGATCCAAGACAATGCGAAGCACAGCATATTCAAAATGATACGTAAATGTTGCAACAGTTACAAAATTGAGCATAAACTAAAAATAAAAGTAAAATGTAATGTATTAAAAATAAGAAAACTAGTTTAAATAATACATATCAATAGCTGCATTTTTTATAGAATCATTAGGAACTTCTACAGCTCTAATATCGTTTCTAAAATCATTTTTAGTTTTCAAAGAAGAGTTGATATAACTACCAAATGAGAAAAGTCCGATCAAAAAGATCGATACAAATAGTAATATGACTTTATATACTCGTTTCATAGTTTTTTGACCAAATTAAGTTTGGCTCTTATTCTATAGACGAGAAAAAAACAGGTTTGTTACACTTTTCTTAAGATTTTTTTAACTTTTTTTAAGAAATCGGCTATTTTGTTTAATCTTTATATGTGAATTTTTATGATAAATATGCCTATTTAATTGGATTTTAAAAAGTTAAAAACTCCAATTTGCTTTAAAATATAATCTTATTTTGGTACTACAAAAGCTATTGATTTAGGAATAATTTCTCCTGTAAAACTGCCTGTTCCCACCAATTCTCCATCTGCTTGAATATACGTATTTTTTTGTGAAGCTTCAATAGTAATTAAATCAGTTTTAAAAGTCTCTACTTCCGAATGATTGACAATTTTACCGTTAAACAAACTTGTTACATTTTTAACTAAGGTCCAAAACGTAAATTTTTTTGCCATAGAAACATCAAACAAGCCATCAGTAGGATCTACATTTTTTGTCAGCTGCATGCCACCACCAGAATATTGACAAATTCCAACAATTGTTAACAAAGATTTACTCGTTATTTTTTTCTGTTCACTAGTAATAGAAAGTTCAGTTAATTTATAACAAATTAACCCTAAAACGGTGGAGACCAAAAAAGAAATAGAACCTAAAAATTTCAGTCGTTCATTTCGTTGTACAACATATCCATCAAAACCCAATCCTGCAACATTATTAAAAAACACGGTTTTCTGTTCATTTCGCAATGATAATTTTCCAATATCCTGAAAAAAAGTATGTTCATCTTTTATAATTTGAACTACTTTGTTGATATTTTTTGGAATCCGATATGTTTTTACCCAATCATTTCCAGTTCCTAAAGGTATTACTGCAAGTTTTATATCAGTTAATAAAGTGATGTTTTGTTGCATCAAGCCATTTACAATATGATGTAGAGTACCATCGCCACCAACACTTACAAATTTTCGATATCCTTGCTCCAAAGCTTTAATCACCAATTCGTGTTCATGCTGAGGTTTTACAGTAAATTCAAAATCAAAAGGAATAGCATGAGTTTCAAAAGCTGTAGTAATTTGTTTCCATTTTCGTTTTCTTGAGAAGCTTCCTGAAGTAGGATTCACAATCAAAAACCATTTATCTTTACGCATACATAACACGAATTTAATCTGTTGCAAAATACGAATTGTAAAATATTTCTATCTTTGCATCAGAATTATTAATGCTTCTCTCCTATTTTTATGTTTCTCTATGAAACTGTTAATTTCCTAGAAACATAATTTTCCTGACAAATTAAATGTGTACTTTTCAAAAAGTAAAATAGTGCTAATTGTAAAGTATTTTAAATCTCGATAATCGAGTAAAAAAGAACAAAAAAGTAGTTTCGGTATGCTTTTTTTAGTAAAAAAATAATAATAATGAATCGAAAATATACGTAACAACGTATAAAACAGAATGATATAATGGCAAGAAAGAAAAAAAAGAAATCGCACAAGATTCCAAATCTTACAGATGCGATCTTACAGATATTTAAAAAATCTTCCAACAAAGTTTATAACTACAAACAAATTGCTGCCAAACTAAGTATTACAGATACAAGCGGAAGAAATCAAATTATAAAAACACTTAAAAAACTTAAAGCAAAACAAAAAATTGAAGAGGTTGATCGTGGAAAATATCGTGTAATTGGTAGCACAGAATATTACACAGGAATTGTGGATATGACTTCTCGTGGTCAAGGATTTGTCATTTGCGACGATTTTGAAGAAGATATTTTTGTACCAAGTCACAAACTCAACAGAACTTTAGATGGTGATGAAGTGGAAGTGTATGTATACAAACGTAGAAGAAACAATCGTCCTGAAGGAGAAATTACAAACATTGTAAAACGTGCAAAAACAGAATTTGTAGGTGTGTTACAAATGCAGAAAAACTTTGCGTTTGTGATTGTTTCTAATCAAAAAATGTATACCGATATTTTTGTACCAAAGAGTAAATTAAACAATGCAAAAGATGGTGAAAAAGTACTGGTTGAAATTGAAGATTGGCCAGCAAGAGCTGATTCTCCTTTCGGAATAATAACACAGGTGCTTGGAATGCCAGGTGAACACGATACTGAAATTCATTCGATTTTGGCAGAATATGGATTGCCTTATGAATTTCCTGCTCATGTAGAACGATCTGCTAATAAATTAGATACATCTATCCAAGAAGCAGAAATCAAAAAGCGTCGCGACATGCGTGAAGTATTAACATTTACAATTGATCCAAAAAACGCGAAGGATTTTGATGATGCTCTATCGTTTCAAATCCTAGAAAATGGAAACTACGAAATAGGAATTCACATTGCAGATGTTTCGCACTACGTAAAACCAGGAACTGCCTTAGATGATGAAGCATATCAGCGTGCAACTTCGGTATATTTGGTAGATCGTGTAGTACCGATGTTACCAGAAATATTGTCTAATGGAGCATGTTCTTTACGACCAAATGAAGAAAAATATACTTTTTCAGCAGTTTTTGAAATCAATGACAAAGCAGAAGTATTACACCAATGGTTTGGACGAACAGTTACGTATTCTGATAAACGATTTGCATATGAAGAAGCACAGGTAATCATTGAAACAAAAGAAAATAAAATTCCTGCAGATGTTTCTTTAACTGGAGAAGCGTATGAAGTAGATGCTGCAATTGTAGAAGCTACTCTAAAACTAGATGAATTGGCAAAAATCATGCGTGGAAAACGTATGAATCAAGGAGCTATTTCGTTTGATAAAGTAGAAGTGCGTTTCAACTTAGATGAAAACAACAATCCAGAAGGTGTCTATTTTAAAACACAAAAAGATGCTAACAAACTGATTGAAGAATTCATGTTATTAGCCAACAGACGTGTAGCTGCTTTTATTGGAAAACAAGAACCAGAAAAAACATTTGTATATCGTATTCACGATGAACCTGATGTGGAAAAACTAGCGAATTTGCAAACTATAATTTCACGATTTGGTTATGCTTTAAATCTAAAATCAAGAAAAAGTACCACAAGTTCTTTAAACAAACTACTAGAAGATGTAAAAGGAAAAGGGGAACAAAATATGGTTGATACCTTGGCAATTCGTAGTATGAGTAAAGCAAAATATACTACCAACAATATTGGTCACTACGGATTAGCATTTGATTATTATTCACATTTTACTTCACCAATTCGTCGTTATCCAGATGTCATGGTACATCGTTTATTGCAGTTCTATTTGGATGGTGGAATATCTGCTGATGCAGTAGAATACGAAGAAAAATGTGAGCATTCATCCAAAATGGAAGCTTTGGCTGCCAATGCAGAACGTGATTCTATCAAGTATATGCAAATCAAGTTTATGCAAGATCATAAAGACGAAGAATTCTTAGGAGTTATTTCAGGTGTGACAGAATGGGGAATTTATGTGGAAATCATATCTAACAAATGTGAAGGTATGGTTCGCATTCGTGAAATCAAAGATGATTACTATACGTTTGATGAAAAACAATATGCCTTAGTTGGAGAAGTCACTAAGAACATGTATCAACTAGGAGATGAAGTTGTGGTAAAAGTTAAAAATACAGACTTAGTCAAACGTCATTTAGATTTTGATCTTATAGGAAAACGTGTTGAGGTAGAAGCATAATTTAAATTTTTTAAAAAAGAAGATGGAGGCATTCAAAATCTTCTTTTTTTATTTTGTAACATTTCTAAAAAACACACACTAACGTTCTAAAACAATATAAAATCAAAAAACATAACCATTATGATCTTTACTACAACTGATACTTTTCAAAATAGAGAAATTACCAAATACTTAGGTTTGGTTTCAGGAATGACGTATAGTGTTAATTATAACTACAAAGGCATATCATTCAAAGATATGTTCAACATGAAAAAATACTATTCACAAATAGAAATTGCTATTGAAGAAGTAAAAGAAAATACATTTCAAAAGTTAAGCGACAATGCTGCAAAACTGAATGCAGATGGTGTGGTAGGTATTGATGTAGATATGGAAATCAGTGCAGGTGGTGCAGTAATGGTTAGCATTACAGGAACTGCGGTAAAATTGAATTAAAAAAGCTCGATTATTTAACAATCGAGCTTTTTTAATTATAATTGAAGATTTTAGTAATCTTCATCAAAGCATAAGCAATCTACTTCACAAGCTAGTGGACCAAAACTTGTAGTAAGTCCTGCGCCACAAAATAAACCTGGAATAAAAGATAAAAATCCTCCTGTTCCACCAGTAACTTCATCTGGATTTAATTGAGAAATTTTTTGCTTGTTAAATTTTAACGATTTTAAATTCCTTTTTTTCATGATTTTGAATTTTAAGTAATAATCTAAAGTTACAAAACATATATTGCTATTCTTTACGGTAAAACCTTAATATACAAGTAAATAAAAAAAATAACAGAATAAAATATTAGTCAAAATGTATATTTTAGAAAAAATTAAATAAAAACTGTAACAAAACGTTTTTTACATACTCTTTAGATACAAACAATAAAACCAAGAGTCATGAAACATATATTCACATTTATTTTATGCTTAGTTGCTTTTACAGTTTCTGCACAAACACCAATAGAAAAACAAGTCGGTGATTTTGAAGAAGTAAAAGTATTTGATTTAATAGAAATCAATTTAATCAAATCAAACGAAAATAAAGTCGTTATTACGGGAGCTGATACCGAAGATGTAGAAATAATTAATAAGCGAGGAAAACTTAAAATTCGAATGAAATTTGATCGAATTTTTGATGGTTCACAAACGTTTGTTGAAGTGTATTATAAAAATATAGATATTATAGATGCAAATGAAGGTGCTGTTATTGTAGCAAATGAAACAATGATACAACCATATTTAAAACTAAAAAGCCAAGAAGGTGGAAGAATCATTGCAAATTTAGAAGTCGATAATTTAGATTCAAGAGCAGTATCTGGAGGAATTATTGAAACTTCAGGAAAAGTAAAACATCAAGAAGTGGTTTTAAATACTGGAGGAATTTACGAAGGAAAAAAATTGATCACTGAACAAACAAAAGTCAAAGTAAGTACTGGTGGAGAAGCATATATTTCAGCTTCTGTACTTGCCGATGCAAGAGTACGTGCTGGTGGATATATTGAAATTCACGGTGATCCAGAAACTATCAAAAAAGACAAAATCTTAGGAGGAAAAATAAAAGTAAAATAGATTCGTATTTTATACAATTCATCAATCAATCTTAAAACGTCTAAACTGCCATTTAGACGTTTTTTTAGTGAAATACATCGTTGAAAAGTGTAACGCATTTAACGATGCTGGTTCAACTAATGCCGCTGTATAATGGTTTCTTTCAGTAAGATTACATTTTTATCTCCTTAAACTTTCTTTTTTTATGTTTTCTTCATCTAAAAAGAAAGTAACTTGCAAAGACAAATTAAAAACCGATAGAATGAAAAAATTGTACACATTTTTAATACTTACCATGTTACTAAATATATCATTAGTAACAGCTCAAGAACCGATAACTCGACCAACAAAAGGAAAATCTGTGATATATTTTATCAGAACTACACAAGCAGGATCTTTAATCAATTTTAAATATTTTGATGGTGAAAAATACCTTGGAAAATTTAATGGAAGACATTATTTTCAATACGAATGTAATCCTGGAAAACATACATTTTGGGCAAAATCTGAAAATATTGATTTCATAGAAGCCGATATCAAAGCAAATTCAATCTATTTTATAGAAGCAAAAGCCAGAATGGGAATGATAAAAGCTTCTGTAAAATTATTTCCTGTTGATTTTAAGGATAAACGACAAATGAAGAAAATAAATAAGATATTTAAGAAAAAAGATATCCTTATAAGAGACACTGAAAAAATTGCTGAAGAAGCTGTAGAACTTGAAGAAAGAATTCAGAAATGGTTTAAGAAAATAGCGAAAAAGAAAGAAAAAGGTAGGAAAGTAAAAAAAATTACACCAGAAATGGAATATAAAAAGCTGTAATTACATCACTTTTACTACTTTTGTTTTATGGTTGACGGACTACAGTATGCAGTTTTATACGGATTATTCTTATCCTTTGTCGCAATTGGACCTATATTTTTCCTTTTACTTGAAATAAGCATTACTAAAGGATTTAGAAGTGCACTAGCGTTTGATTTAGGAGCTATTTTCGCAGATATAATATTTATTATTTTTGCGTATTACAGTACTTCGGGTCTCATTGAAAAAATTAAAGATGATCCAAACCTCATCATTTTTGGAGGCTTAATTCTCTGTGCTTACGGAGTTATTTCATATATAAAAACTGCCAAATCATTTCGGAAAATAGTACGTGAACATTACAGTGTAGATACCAATACTAAAAAGAATTTTATAGGTTTATTTATAAAAGGATTCTTTTTAAATTTTATAAACTTCGGAGTCTTAGCAGGTTGGGTCTTAGCAATTGCAACTGCAACTCAATTTACGGGTGGAACCAAATTAGGAATGTTCATTTTTGTAGCTACTATTTTAGTAACCTTACTACTTATGGACATTACAAAAATTATGCTGGCTAAGAAATTAAAAAACAAAATGACTCCACGTTTTATCTTCAAAGCAAAAAAATGGGTCAGTATTATAATTATTGTCTTTGGAGGCATAATGATTTTCAAAGGAGCATTTCCTGAAGAAATAGAACAACTCAAAGATACAATACTAGAATTCTTTTAGTAAAAACAAAAAAACCTTCTGATTATCAGAAGGTTTTTCTTTTCTAGAGGCGTCGAGCGGATTCGAACCGCTGTACAAGGTTTTGCAGACCTCTGCCTAGCCACTCGGCCACGACGCCATTTATGATTGCAAATTTAACTAAATTTACATTCTATGCAACAAAAAAATAGTATTAAATAGTATTGTTACGAACGTGTAGAAGTCATTTCAATGGTAACCATTTGAACATTACCACCTATAGGCGGATTTATTTTAGAAACTTCAACGGTTGCTTCATTGGCAATAGCTATTTCATCAAAAATTCTATTTAAAATACGTTTGGCTACATGTTCTAATAGTTTGGAACGTATTCCCATTTCTTCTTTTACAATCTTATTGATATGTACATAATCAACAGTATCTTGTAATTCATCAGTTTGTGCAGAGGTTTGCAGATCGGCTTTTACAGCCACATCTACTCTATAATCACTTCCTATTTTACTTTCTTCAACTAGACATCCGTGAAAAGCATAAATACGAATGTTTGTAACGCGAATAATTCCCATAAAGATTCTTCCTTAATAAGGCTAATGTACTGCATTATTCTTAAAATATCAACTTGTTAAAACGCTAATAAATATTACCATTTATATTATAATTTATACTGTAAATTGTATTTAAACAATAACTAAACAAAAGCTTTTGATTTGAAGAACATACACCAAAATTTAATTTTAAGTCAGTACCTTATTTTGTGTACTACACAATGAATTTTTGAATTTTAATAGATAATATATTACCTCACTTTTTGTTGAAATTAAATCTTATTTTCTTTTACAGATTTAAAATTGGAAAATTATTTAGTTTGTAAAGAAATCAAAAACATTACTAATAGCACTTGTTTTTGTTTTATAGAATTCTGTGTACGAACAACGATCGCAAGTAACAGAGCTGTACTTTTGATTTTGGATATCAAATATTTTAGAAAAAGTTCCACCTGTAGCTCTTAATTCTCCAACAGTATAGGTTCTATTACTACATTTTGGGCATTTGTAATTAGGGTGTTTCATAAGTTTTTGTTAAGGTTATACGATAAATATTTATATTCAGTTAGTATATAATTCGTTGGTATCGTTACAAACGGAGAATCATTTATTATTGTATTTTATCGTATGCAGATAGACATTTCCTTATTTTCTATTTTAGATATATTAACTGCTTCTACAGCATTAATGTTGGGCTTATTATTCTTTACAATAAAGTCTCAAAACAGAAAAGCAAATATATTTTTAGGACTGTTTTTGTGGAGTATTTCTATACAATTGATAAATGGAATTGTATTTGACTATTATGAAGAAGAGGATTTAGAATTTACCTTTCTCTTTTTTGATCCGATATTATTCATCCTGCTATTTTTATTTTTCTACTTAAATACTACCATCAATAAAATCATTAACAAATGGTATTATTTATTATTAATACCAGGTATTATTCATAATATTAGTATTAATGTAGAAGCTTTAGATGAGGTATTTGAGGACTATGATGATTTAATTTTAGTTTTCTATTTTTTTGAAATTCTATTACTAGTATATGTATTCAGAATTCTTAGAAATCATAAAAAGAAAATTAGCAATTTCTATTCTGAACTGGAATTTAAGTCGCTTTCTTGGTTAAAAAGTATCTTAATCGCCATCCTATTATTTCATTTTATTTTAATAGTAGAAGGAATTACAGGAGTTGAAGAAGCTGAAAATGAAGTATGGGAAGGTATTTTTCAATTTTCATCAGTTATATTGTTATTATTCATAGTATATTGGATAGGATACAATGGTTTCTCGCAACCAGAAATTTTCAAACAATACCTTTTTCAAAGGGAAGATATTGATGTAGAATTACAACTAAAAGAACAAGATTCATCTAAAGAACTTCAGGAAAAATTCTCAGAAATTACATCAATAATAGAACAAGAAAAGTTATATACCAATCCAAAATTAAACCTCAGAACACTTTCTGTAGAACTAGATATAAAGGAACGCGAACTATCTAAATTGATAAATCATGGTTCTGACTCAAATTTTTATCATTTCATTAACAAATTTAGAGTCGAAGAGTTCAAAAGATTGCTACAATCACCAAAAGCCAAACAATTATCTATTTTAGGACTCTCTCAAGAAGCTGGATTTACATCAAAATCAACATTTTATAGTACGTTCAAAAGCTTTGAAAGTATGACTCCAAAACAGTACGAACTGTCCTTAAAAAATTCCGAATAAGTGCACTTGGACTCCTTACCATAAATAAATACTAAAAACAGTCGTTCGTTTGCACAACAAGCAAAATGAATGTACTTGAAAAACGTATTTATATTAATTTTTTGTGTTTGTACAACTACTTTACTCAAAGCATAAACTCAAAAATACAGTATCAAAGGTTCTATAAAAGATGTCGCTACAGGCGAAACCTTATTAGGAGCCACTATTTATTATAAAACAACAGGAAAAAGGAACAATTACCAATCAATATGTATTCTTTTCTCTAACACTTCTAGAAGGGCAACATACACTTATAATTTCATATTTAGGATATCAAAATATCACAAAAGAAATCAATTTAACAAGTAAAACCCTTAAAAACTTACTAGAATATAAAAATGGAGCGGATTTATTTTTAAATGAAAACCTAGAAATCCAACTATTACCTGCCAAAGAATACGTGTATGGTTTTAGTTAAATGCTTATAAAACTCGTGGAAAACTAACTGGAAATGTAAATTATACTTATGCAGTAACCAAACGAAAAACTACAAGTGCTTTTGCTTCAGAAAATATAAATAATGGAAACTATTTTCCTTCCAATTACGACAGACCACATATTTTCAATATTTCGTCTAATTATGCTTTCAATAAAAAATGGACAGCAGGCGCCTTCCTTTCTTTCCAAAGTGGAAGACCAACGACTTATGCTACAGGAAAATTTGTAGTAGATGGAAATCAACATTTTACGTATTCAGATAGAAATGCATTTCGTTTAGCACCAACGCATAGATTGGATCTTTCCTTTACATATACACCTACTAAAAAAAGAAGGAAGAAAATGAAGTAGCAATTGCGTTTTTGGAGTGTACAATGTCTATGCTCGGAAAAATGCTTTTTCTGTCTACTCTACTTTAAGAAACAATCAATTACGAACTTTCCAATACTTAGTAATTGGTACGCCAATCCCATTTATAACATACAACTTTAAATTCTAAAATAATGAAATACATAAAATCTCTTTCTAATCTTTTAGGAAAGATAACCAATATAAGCACAAATAGGATCGCTTTAGGGAATTTTACTTATTTATTTTAAATAATTATAATTCAATAAGTTATATAAATAAAAAGTCCGAGAAACCGCAGTCGGACTCCTTGAGTCGCATAAAAAATGAGCTTGGTCGTTATTTTGCTATCAAATCATAAAAACATACATAGAAATATAAAAATGATACTTATGAAAAGAACCTATTTAATTCTAATGATGATTGCAGGAATAACAACATTTAGTTGTATTACTTGCTCAAGTGATGATAATAACATTATTACAACACCTTCAGGAATAAATCCGGGAAATGATCCAAACTTTACCATTGTAGCCAATACGGACGCAGGGTTTGCAAGCTTTAATAGAAAAGTAGTGGTATTTGGTATTGATATTTATGCCGTAGCCGCAGTTGAAGATGCCAAATTATTACACGCAGCTAATGTCATGGCCCAATATTTAGACAATGATGAAGATGGTGTTGTTGACGATCAAGCAGTAATAGATAAAATGCTCGAAAATAAAACATATTTAGTCATGTGGGCAAGCGAAAGTGACTTAAACATTGAACCACCAGTAGGAAGACTAGGACAAGATCTAGGAAATGGGGAAACCAATCCTTCATTTGTTGCCAATGGAAGAACTGGACAATTTGATGCCTCGCTAGAAGAAGTGCTACACATTATTAATAATGCAGGACATTCGTTTGCATATCCAAGTGCATTTGGACAAAATGCAGGTTCAGATTTAGCAAATGCTATGGACATAGCCAGAGGCGGACAGTTTATGACCATTCCTAATCCATATCCAGATGGTGCATGGTATACTTATGATGATACTACTTGCGATTATGCTTCATGTCAAACGATTGAATATTTGTACTGGGCATTAACTTCTATGTTAGGAGCACAAGAAAATAGATTGAATGAAATAGATAATGAGTGGCGATTAAATACAAGAACATTAGTAGAAAATGGTGATACAGCCATCTTTGCTCTGTTGACAAATCCTGCTTACAAAATGCCAACAGTATTACCAGATGGAACTTACAGACAATAACAAAAAAGTGTTGTGAGCTGCTATTTATGAAAAGTAATATTTCCCTAAACTTTTGCATGTTATGGAAAATAGCAGCTTAGCAACCACAAATAAAAATGATAACTATAGACAGAAAGAAATTTTTAAAAAAGTTTGGAACAGTAGCCATTGCTACACCCTTTATTGCTTCAGTATTTATTAGCTGTAACAGTGGTGATGACTCAGGTAATAATGCTGTTAACAATACCAATTGTAGTACCAGTGCAACAAATTCAGATATGCTAGACCTTATTATGTGAGTGGTACATCTGAAATTACAAACTTAAATACACAAAACTTACCCGGAACGCCTATTCTAGTATCTGGTACCATATATGGAGAAGCTACCAGTCAAACACCTATTGCAAATGCGGTATTAGAAATATGGCATGCTGATGATGGTGGAGTGTATCATTCTGTAGGTGGTGGAAATGTATCTAATTATCAACCAAATGAAATTACTCTAAGAGGCTTTGTGGTCACTGATCCACAAGGAAGGTACAGTTTTCAAAGTATTCGTCCATGTTTATATCCGGGAAGACCCAGACATTTTGATTACAGGATTACAGCAAATGGATATCAAACATTAGTAACGCAAATTTACTTTCAAAATGATCCTTCTACCAGCAATGAAAATATAGATAGTTGTAGAATTATTGACTTTTCTACAAATGCACAAAACGTACTTCAAGGTACTGCTGATATACGTTTACAAGCAAATTAAAACCTTAAAATGTATTTATTATGAGTTCTATACATAAACTAATAATGGTGTTGACAATTATCAATTTTACTTCTTGTAATAATGAAGATACGGATGTTGTTACAACAAATACTACTACTGAAACAACATTAAAACAAGAAATAGCAACTCATTTAGTAGGACATAAAATAGCATTTGGAGATACACAAAAAATTTACATGACGAATACTGATGGTTCTGCTGTAGAAGAATTAACTAATGGCGAACCAATTTCAGGATATGTGTCTTGGAGTCCAGATGCAAAATATGTGTATTTCGCCAGTGCAAAAGGAGAAGCAGAAAGTGCTTTGGAAGCATTTCGTGTACACGTTCAAACCAAAGAGTTGACTAAAATCTTAAATTTTGGATTAGATGTTCGCTCTTTAGACGTCTCTCTTGATGGACAAACACTAGCAATTTCTGTCATAACAGGAAATTCTAATATTGGGAATAACAACGATAACTTAACGCAATTTTCAACAAACTTATACACAGTTCCTGTGACATCAGTAGAAGCTAAAATTGCATCAGGAAATCAACTAGTTATGAGTGATTTAAAAGCTATTCAAAGCATTCCAAATTCAGATCAATTTTGGTATGAAGAATTAAGCTGGAATCACGATGCTAGTAATCCAATTTTAGCCTACACTGAAACATGACGCTATGATGAAGATGAGGTTTCTTATACATGCATATACTATAAAACCAGGCGGAAGTGCAAATACATTAATAGCTGAAAATAAAGATCAACCGATATGGGATATTCAAAGCAGTAAGTTGTCTTTTCTTGATTTAAGCTATTACGATTATGCTGATAATAGTTTAAAACAAATCAAAGTAAATGGTATTTCCAATGAGGTTTCAGGTGGTTCCCTCTCTCCTATCGATGGAAAATATATAGTATTTGAAATTGGAGATGAAAATAGAAAAGCTGGAATTGCAAAAACAACAAACAATACAAATCAAGGAGAGAAATTAGCAACAGGAAATGTAACTGTATACGAACCTCGTTGGTCTCCTGTTTCAGTTAATTAAAAACAAATTTAGAATATGAAAAATATAAAAAACAAAACGCTGGTATTCCTTGGACTATTCTTAATGATGTGTTCTTGTTATAACGATGATAACAATGTACAAACGACAACTCTAGGAACAAAAACAACAGCGCAACAAAAAGTGTTTCAAGAATTTTGGGATATCTATGATAGACACTATCCATTAATGAATCGAAAAAATATTGATTGGCAAGCAATTTACGATACGTATTATCCTCAAATAACAGCTACAACAAATGATTCGCAATTGTTAGGAATTTTTCAAACGATTACGCTAACTATCATAAAAGATGGACATTCTAGTCTTACTTTTAACAACTCTCAAGAGGCAGGATTTGAGCCAGAATTCAATGAAAATAATGAAAAAATGGTTCAAAATAATACGGCTAGTAAAGTAACTATTGTACCTAGTAGTGCAAACAATCCATACATTTCGTAAGGAACATTGGCAAGTAATTCAAACATTGGATATATCAACTCTAAAAATTTCGAACCTGTAAACGAGAGTGAAAGTGAATTCAATAATTTCAAAGCCATTGTAGATGAAGCATTAACAGCATTACAAAGGAAAGACGGAATTATCATTGATGTAAGAACAAATGGCGGTAGACAAGGACCTTTTGCTTATTACTTAGCAGGAAGAATCTTTGCAAATACTACACCGATAGAATTGATATGACAACGTATAAAAACAACCACAGTAAGTACTACAGCATTTTTAGGAAATTGGGCAACCACAGAATTTGAAGGCTATGCAGATAGTAGAGTTGAAGGTGGTTATGTGGCAGGAGTTTTTCCAGAAGACAATACTATAACGGCTTCAGGAACATTTCAATTCACTAATAAAGTACCAGTATTAACCTCAAGAGGAACGGCAAGTGCTGCAGAATACTTTACAGGAGCCATGAAAATACAAAATCATGTAAGAACCATTGGTGATACTACGTTTGGAATCTTTGCAGGAAGTGACATATTTACACTCACAAATGGGAATGGAAAATGGAGAACAAGAGTTTCAACTCATGATGTTGAAATTATGTACAATGGAAATTTTCAATCTTTTGAAGGTATTGGAATTACACCTGATGAATCTAGTATTCCTAAAGCTGCACAAATCACAGCAGGAGAAGATATTCATAAAACTGCAGCCGTTAATTATATTCTAAACTAAGTACAAAGTAGTTATATCAATTAATAATAATTTAAGAACCTTTTTTACGCAATAGTAAGGAAGGTTTTTTCATATATATTCGCTTGAATTGCTTAATTTTGTTGTTTATTTTAACAAATATTCGAAATATAAAGTAATGTCTGAAGAAACAAAATCACTCAATTTTATTGAGCATATCATAGAAGAAGATTTGACAAATGGAATGTCAAAGGATACGTTACGTTTTCGATTTCCACCAGAACCTAATGGATACTTACACATTGGGCATACCAAAGCCATCGGTATTAGTTTCGGTTTAGGAGAAAAATACAACGCACCTGTAAATCTTCGTTTTGATGATACCAATCCTACGAAAGAAGAACAAGAATATGTAGATGCTATCAAGCATGATATAGCATGGCTTGGCTATCAATGGGCAAATGAATGCTACTCTTCAGACTATTTCCAGCAATTATACGATTGGACAATTGAACTTATAAAAGAAGGAAAAGCCTATGTAGATTCGCAATCTTCGGAAGAAATGGCAAAACAAAAAGGAACGCCAACAGAAGTAGGAACCAATAGTCCATACAGAAGTAGAAGCATTGAAGAAAACTTAGACCTGTTTCAACGCATGAAAAATGGCGAATTTGAAGCAGGAACACATGTATTACGCGCCAAAATTGACATGGAAGATCCAAATATGTTGATGCGCGATCCAATTATGTACAGAATCATGTATGCACATCATCATAGAACTGCAGATGAATGGTGTATTTACCCTATGTATGATTGGACACATGGTGAGAGTGATTATATCGAACAAATTTCACATTCGTTATGTTCCTTAGAATTTAAACCACATAGAAAGCTATATAACTGGTTTAGAGACTATGTTTTTGAATACAGTAAGGATCAATACCCTTTACAACCAAAACAACGTGAATTTGCACGTTTAAACCTTAGTTACACCATCATGAGTAAACGTAAATTACTCAAATTGGTTGAGGGAAAAATTGTATCTGGTTGGGATGATCCACGTATGCCAACAATTTCTGGTTTGCGAAGAAGAGGATATACACCTGCAGCTATCAGAAAATTTGTAGAAACTGTTGGTGTTGCCAAACGTGAAAATGTAATCGATGTATCGCTATTAGAATTTTGCATTCGCGAAGATTTAAACAAAACAGCCAACCGTGTGATGGCAGTATTAAATCCTGTGAAACTTGTCATTATGAATTATCCAGAAGGAAGAGAAGAATGGTTAGAAGCAGAAAATAATCCAGAAGATGCCAATGCAGGAAGTCATAAAGTGCCTTTCTCAAGAGAATTATATATTGAACGTGAAGACTTTAAGGAAGAAGCAGGAAGCAAATTCTTTAGACTCACACTTGGAAAAGAAGTGCGTTTAAAAAATGCCTACATCATCAAAGGAGAAAATGTAGTAAAAGATGCAGACGGAAACATTACAGAAATTCACTGTACGTATGATACTGATAGTTTAAGTGGAAGCGGAACAGAAGCAAGTTTACGTAAAGTAAAAGGTACCTTACATTGGGTTTCCATTGCACATGCAGTACAAGCTGAGGTTCGTGTTTATGATCGTTTATTCTCTGACGAGGCACCTGGAAGTCACAAAGACAAAGACTTCATGGACTTCATAAATCCAAACTCTCTAAATGTGGTGAATGCTTTTGTAGAACCATTTTTAAAAGAAGCAGCAATTGGAGATCGTTTTCAATTCCAACGTTTGGGGTATTTCTCTGTAGATAAAGATACTACGGATGAAAAGTTAATTTTCAACAAAACAGTTGGTTTGCGTGATACTTGGGCAAAACAGAAGCCTAAAGTACAGCAAAATCAACCGAAACAAATCAACAAACAGCATCAACGTCCACCAATCGAAGAAATCAAACAATTGGGTAAAAAGTATACGAATCTTCCAGAAGCAAAACAGCAAATTGCTAAAGAAAAGATTCAAAAACTAGCTGCCAATGTAGCGTATGAAGATTTAGAACCATTATTCGCTACAGCTGCCAAAAAAACAGGTACTCGAATTGCAGCCATGATTACCTTGGGTATTATGTTAAAAAATGGTCAAGAACGCAATGCAAGCATTGACGAATTCATAGAAAAAGCATTAAATGATAAAAATGAATTGTTGGTTTCAGAAGCACACTTAGCATAACATACCAAATCAAACAATAATGTTAAAAAAGGCCGTACAATTTGTATGGCTTTTTTTTTTAGAAAAAACAATTTTAAAATATTGTAAATCTCGATAATCGAAGCTAATTTCTAAGGTTAGGTAAAAATCACAAAATATACTAAGAATGTGATATTTAAATTCAGTAAACTAATATTTAAAAATACGTAAACCTATTCTTTTATTTATTAGTTAAGGATTCAAGGAGTAGTAAAGTGTGTGCAGAGGTGTGATTTTTTCTAGTCTCAAAAAAAATCTTTTCATGTAAGAGCAAAAAAGAAACCAATCTAGAATCAAAATTTAGTGAGTAAAAATCTAAAAATCACATTGATAAAAATAGTGTATCCTCAAAAATATTAAGATTTTTTTACAAACTAATCATTATATTAGCCGCCTAATTACATTTTTCACAAAAAATTATCTTTAAAAAAAGTCGATAATTTAAATTGTTTTTAGAATCCCTGTTATAAACTAAATTAAAAATTGTAATGAAAAAAATTACCCTCAGAAAGAGTTTCCTAAGCTCTTTTTTTCCCTTGTTAGTGGCCGCAATCTTTTTAAGTTGTAATACAACATTGGCCCAAAGTACAGTAAGTTTCCAAGGAGAAGTTATAACAATGCCTAATAATATAGCTTCATTCGGTTGGGATTCAATGCCAGAAAATGCCAAGTATGATAATGGATATTTTGCATGGGCACATTTCAGCCAAACACCAACACAAATTATTCAAGATCAGTTTGCAGACAGAAATGTAAAACTTATCGAGTATTTCCCTGATAAAACGTATTTAGTGTATTTCCCTCAGGATACACAAATTTCATATTTACAACAATCGGGAATTGTTTCTATTATTCCAGTAGAAAATAACTTAAAAAAATCTTCTCAAATAAAACTAAACAATATTGGTAGCCATGCTATGGAAGGAAATAATGTTGTTATTATTTTAGAATACTACGATTTTATTGATTCAAACTTTGTAATTACAGAGCTTTCAAAAATCAATTCATTAGTAATTAAGGAAGATTTTAAAGGAGGAAATATTCTTAAAGTAGCTCTTCCTTCTTCTCAAATGGATGCTGTAGTATCTAAATCTTTTGTAAAATGGGTGGAATTATTACCTCCACCAGCTGAGCCAGAAGATGTTAGAGGTAGAAGCCTTCACAGAGCATCAAACTTAGACACACAAACGCCTACAGGTAGAAACTATACAGGAGCTGGAGTAGGAGTTATGGTGCGTGATGATGGAGTTGTAGGACCACATATTGATTTCCAAGGAAGAATTGATAACTCAGCATCATCAACCACAGGATTAACACATGGTGATGGAGTTGGAGGAATTATGGCTGGAGCTGGAAACCTAAACCCAGAGAATAGAGGCATGGCAGCAGGTTCAGATGTATATGCTGTAAACTATGTTTCCAACTTTTTAGATGCAGCAACAACAGATCTCATCAATAACGGATCAGTTCAAATTACAAACTCATCATTTAGTGATGGTAACAACACAGGATATACAGTTGGAGCAAGAACAGTTGATCAGCAAACAACAGATCTTCCTTCTGTATTACACGTTTTCTCTGCAGGAAACTCTGGAACACAAGATTTTGGATATGGTGCAGGACCTGGATGGGGAAATATCACTGGTGGACACAAGCAAGGTAAAAACGTAATTGCAACAGCAAATACTTTCTTTAACGGATCATTAGTAGGATCTAGTAGTCGCGGACCAGCACATGATGGACGTATTAAGCCAGATATTACTTCACACGGACAAAATCAAATATCTACTGCAGAAAATAATACCTACCAAACTTTTGGTGGAACATCAGGTGCAGCACCAGGAATTGCTGGAGTTGCAGCACAGTTATACGAAGCATATGCAGGATTAAATGGAGGTGCTTTTCCGGAGTCATCATTAATCAAGGCAATTCTATTAAACACAGCAAATGACTATGGAAATGTAGGACCTGATTACAGATTTGGTTGGGGAATGGTAAATGGCTTAAGAGCTGCTATGACGATTGAAGATGGACGTTTTTTTGACAGTTCAATTTCTCAAGGAGGAAATAATAACCATTCAATTACAGTTCCAGCAAACACTAGAGAAGTTCGTTTTATGTTATATTGGAATGATATGCCAGCAGCGCCAGGAGCTTCACCAGCATTGGTAAATGACTTAGATTTAGTAGTAACTGACCCTAATACTACAACATATCAACCTTGGACATTGGATCCAACACCTAATGCAGCATTTTTAAACGCACCAGCAACAACGGGAACAGATCGTTTAAACAATGTAGAGCAAGTTGCTATTACAAACCCGACAGCAGGAACATATAATATCAACATTGCAGGATTTAATATTCCTATGGGACCACAGAAATACTACATTGTGTATGAAATCATTACTGATGGAGTAACACTTACATATCCTATAGGTGGAGAAAAATTAACTACAGGATCGCAAACAGTAATCCACTGGGATGCTAACAATGCCATAAATACACACCAATTAGAATATTCTACAAATAACGGAACTACTTGGATTGCTATGGCAACATTGCCACCAGCAACAACTAACTATACTTGGACGATTCCCAATAACTTAGTTTCAGGGCAGTGTTTAGTAAGAATTACAAATGGTGTGTTATCAGATCAATCAGATTCATTCTCTGTCGCTAGACGTGTATCTGGAATCAACATTACGCAAGTATGTCCTACAGAAGCTACTGTAACTTGGAATGCTGTAGCAGATGCAACTTCGTATGATGTATATTTATTAGGAGAAAAATATATGGAAGTCGTAGGAAATTCTACAACAAATTCAGCTACAATTCCAATTCCAGATCCATTTTCGCCTATTTGGGTAGCAGTAAGCGCCAAAGGTGGAAATGGATGGGAATCATTACGTTCTAACGCTGTAAATTACCTAGGAAGCGGTTTAATTAACTGTCCTTTAGCAAATGATTTATCAGTAACATCAATCAACAATATGGCTAGCGATTTTGAAGCGATTTGTAATACAGGACCAATTGTTGTTTCTGTTGATTTACAGAATGATGGTACAGATGCGCAATCGAACTTCACAGTGTCGTATCAAGTTGGTTCAGAACCAATTGTATCAGAAATATATACAGGAACAATTGTAGCTGGAGGATCCGCTTCATATAACTTTACAACGCCAATTGTATTGACTGTAAATGGAGATAGCACATTACGTGTATGGACTGATTTAGCTGGAGACGAATTTGAAAACAATGACGAAAAAACATTGGATTTCTACGCAGTAGTAAGTGGAACAGGACTTGATTTTAGTGAGCCTTTTGACGTAAATGGAGTATTACCTCAAGGATGGGTATTAGACAATCCTGATAATGCAAGAACATGGCAATCAAGAGCAAATCTTGTTGGTGCTGATGGAACTACAACGGTTGCAGCTTTTGTTGACTGTGCAAATTACGGCGATAGAGGTCAAGAAGATACTTTCACAACAGAATATTTTGATTTACAATTCAATGGAACTGCAGAGTTGACGTTCGATATTGCAAAAGCGCAATGGTCTGCTGCTTATAATGATGCATTACGAGTTGAGGTTTCTATCGATTGTGGAGCTACATTTACACAGGTATACTTTAAAGATGGACTTGATTTAGCAACAGTTCCTTACATAAATGCAGCTTGGGCACCAAGTTCCGTGAATGACTGGAGAAATGAAGTAATCGATTTAACGCCATACGTAGGAGAAAATATCTTAGTAAGATTTATCAATATCAACGATTACAGTAATAGTACGATTATAGATAACATTGAATTGCAAAGTACACTATCAGTAGAGGAAAATGCATTGGAAAGAGCAATTGCTATGTATCCAAATCCAGCATCAAGCAATGTAGATATTGTGATCAATACTTCTACTGGAAATACGTTTGAAATTGAATTACTAAATAGCATTGGACAAACAATCACAAAAATTGAAGAAACACGTTTTAATGCAAGAGCGCAACAAAAACTAGATGTTTCTGAATACGCAACAGGATTGTATTTTGTAAAAATCAAAGTAGGAAATCAATCAGTAACAAAAAAGTTGATTATAAACTAAAAGAGAAACACCAATCCAACCATTATAAAAATCCTGAGAATATTTTACGTTCTCGGGTTTTTTTTACTTCAAATACACCTGTAATCTTTGTTGATACTTTTTTTATAAACTAATCATTATATTAGCAACAAATTGCATATTTTACTAAAACTATCATCAAAATAATGTTGATATTGCATTAAAATTGCCTAGACCTAAACTAAATTTAATTAAAATTGTCATGAGAAAAATTATTCTAGGAAAGAGTTTCCATAGCTCTTTCATACTTACATTAATGGCAGTAACCTTCTTGAATTGTACTGTAGCATCTGCTCAAAATACAATATCTTTTCAAGATCAACAGATCACAATGCCAAATAACATAACGTCATTTAATTGGGATTTAATGCCAGAAACCGCAAAATTTGATGACGGATACTTTGCTTGGGTGCATTTTAGCCAAACACCAACGCAGGATATTCAAGATCAGTTTGCACAAAGAAATCTCAAACTTATTGAGTATTACCCACATCAAACATATTTAGCATATTTTCCTGAAAATACACAAATTTCGTATTTACAACAATCGGGAATTGTTTCTATTATTCCAATAGAGAACAACCTTAAAAAATCAACAGATATTAAGTTAAACAACATTGGAGATCATGCGATAGAAGGTAACAATATCATTGTGACTTTAGAATATTATGACTTCATCAATAAGAGTTATGTATTAAGAGAACTTTCTAATATAGACGCTGTTATTGTTAAAAAAAGTTATGGTGATAGTAACTATGTAGAAGTAGCTATTCCACAACACCAAATAGATGCTGTGGTATCAAAACCTTTTGTAAAATGGGTAGAATTAATCTCAGCACCGCCAGTGCTTGCTGATATTAGAGGTAGAAGTTTGCACAGATCTTCCAATTTGGACACACAAACACCAACAGGAAGAAACTATACAGGAGCAGGAGTTGGACTCCTAGTTCGTGATGATGGTGAAGTAGGACCACATATTGATTTTCATGGAAGACTTGAAAACCCAATTACAACTAACAATGGTACGCATGCTGATGGAGTTTCTGGAATTATGACAGGAGCTGGAAATTTGAATCCAACAAACAGAGGAATGGCAGTAGGAAGTGATTTTTACACAACAAATGTATTTACAGATAATACTGCACTTTCATTTTTGGATAACCCAACTGTTTCACTTATTACCAGTGGAGATGTTCAAATCACTAATAACTCTTACGGAACAGGTTGTAATGACGGTTATGACGGTTTAGGAAGAGCTGTTGATCAACAGGTAGATGCAAACCAAACAGTTTTACACGTATTCGCTGCTGGAAACTATGGAAATGATAACTGTGGATATGGAGCAGGGCCAGGATGGGGAAATATTGGTGGAGGCGCTAATGAGTCGAAAAATACAATTGCAACAGCAAATACATTTTTTAACGGACAGTTAGTAAGTTCTAGTAGTAGAGGACCAGCAGCTGATGGACGTATCAAACCAGATATTACTGCTCATGGACAAGGTCAAGTTTCTACAAACGAAAATAACAATTATCAATCATTTGGTGGTACATCAGGAGCATCACCAGGAATTGCTGGAGTTGCAGCGCAATTATACGAAGCATATACGCTTTTGAATGGTGGTGCATTACCAGAATCTGCATTAATTAAAGCTGCTATGTTAAATACTGCAACTGATTATGGAAATGTTGGACCTGACTTTAGTTTTGGCTGGGGAATGATTAATGGGTTAAGAGCAGCAATGCTTATTGAAGACGGACGTTATTTAGATAGTACCATTTCTCAAGGAGGAAACAACAATCATTCTATTACTGTACCTGCAAATACAAGCGAAGTACGTTTTATGGTATATTGGCACGATGCCGCCGCCGCCGCTGCAGCTTCACCAGCATTAGTAAATGATTTAGATTTAGTAGTAACAGACCCAAGTAATACAACACACCAACCTTGGATTTTAGATACGACACCAAATGCTGCATTCTTAAACACACCTGCAACTACAGGAGTTGACCGTTTAAACAATGTAGAACAAGTTATAGTTTCAAATCCAGCAGCAGGAACTTATAATATTAATATTGCTGGATTCAATGTTCCTATGGGACCTCAAAAATATTATGTAGTGTATGAAATTATTACGGACGGAATAACATTAACATACCCAATAGGAGGAGAAAAACTAATTGCAGGATCTCCAACTCTTGTTCACTGGGATTCAAAAAATGCAGTAAATAATACTCAAATAGAACTTTCTGAAGATAATGGAACTACTTGGACAAGCTTAGTAACATTACCACCAAATGTAAGAAATTATACTTGGAACGTTCCAAATAACTTAGTTTCTGGAGAATGTTTACTACGAATTACTAATGGTACATTTACAGACCAGTCTCCAGCTGTTTTTTCTTCAGCAAGAAGAGTTTCTGGAGTAAGTATTTCACAAGTATGTCCTGATGAAACAACAGTAATTTGGACAGCAGTTCCAGATGCAACTTCGTATGATGTTTACATATTAGGAGAAAAATATATGGAAGTAGTAGGAACTTCAACTACAAATTCAGCTACAATTGCAGTTCCAAACCCAGTAGATCCTTTATGGGTAGCTGTAACCGCCAAAGGAGGAAACGGATGGGAATCGCTTCGTTCTAACGCTGTAACTGTCAACCAAGGAAACGGAGGATTATTCGGTTGTCCTTTAGCTAAAGATTTAGCAGTAACAGCTATTAATAATATAGAAAGTGATTTTGATAAGCTTTGTAATACAGATCCAATCATTATTTCCGCTGACATAGAGAATGATGGTACAGATGCGCAGTCTAACTTTACAATTTCGTATCAAGTAGGCTCTGAAGCCATCGTTAACGAAACATATACAGGTGCATTGGCTGCAGGAGCATCAGATACCTATGTGTTTTCAACTCCAGCAACCTTAACAACAAATGGTGATACTACACTACGTGTATGGACTTCATTAGCAGGCGATGAGTTTGTAAATAATGATGAGAATGTATTTAATTTTAATGCACGTTCAAGTGGATCAGCTCTTAATTTTATAGAAGATTTTGAAACAATAAATGCGATACCTGATGATTGGACACTTACAAATTTTGATAATTCAATTACTTGGATTTCGGCATCTAATGTTATTGGATCTGACGGAAATCCTACACAAACACTTTTCATAGACGGATACAACTATAACAATGCATTAGGTCAGCAAGATTGGTTAGTAACAGAATATTTTGACTTAACCGCTGTTCCAGATGCTACGTTATTATTCGATTTATCGAAAGCACAATACGATGCAACAAATCAAGATGATTTACGTATAGATATTTCTACAGATTGTGGAGTTACGTTTACACAAATCTATTTCAAAGATGCAGGAGATTTAGCAACAGTTCCAAATACAACAGATCAATTTGAACCAACAGATGCTTCACATTGGAGAGAAGAAGCCGTTAGTTTAGACGCATACGTAGGCAACAATGTTTTATTACGATTTGCACACGTTAATGGATTTGGTAACACAACTTATATTGATAATGTTAGAGTAATATCAAGCATACTATCAGTGGAGGAAAACACATTGGAGAGAGCAATTTCTATGTATCCAAATCCAGCATCAAGCAATGTAGACATTGTGATCAATACTTCTGCTGGAAATACGTATGAAATTGAATTACTAAATAGTATTGGACAAACAATCACAAAAATTGAAGAAACACGTTTTAATGCAAGAGCGCAACAAAAACTAGATGTTTCTAAATACGGAACAGGATTGTACTTTGTAAAAATTAAAGTAGGAGATCAATCGGTAACGAAAAAGTTGATTGTAAACTAAAAGAGAAACACCAATCCAACCATTATAAAAATCCTGAGAATATTGTACGTTCTCGGGATTTTTTTTGCTTAAAATTTCACTATAGATTTCACTGATATTATTAATAAAAATGATCTAGAATGATTATTAAAAACAACCTTTTCAGAAGCGTTTTTACGCATAAAAAACAAAATGGAAACTACTTTGTTTACTTGTTGAAAAACATCGCTAAAAACCACTTAAGAATCAAAAATAGGGAAGTGGTGACGTATTTTGAGATACTTTTGCTTACGAATTCAAAATTTGCTGTAAAACGTCCTTTTTTAGTCGTACACTGATAGGAATTTTATATTCTCCAATCAAAATTTGATTTCCTGTAATTTCTGAAACTTGTGCTTTGGAAACCAAATATGATTTATGTGTTTGTACAAAAAATGAATCTGGTAAATTGTCTCGTAATTGTTTTAAGGTAGAATGTGTAATGATGATTTCTGAAGTAGTTACAATTTTTACATAATTCTGCATTGCTTTCAAAAATAAAATTTCATTAGGCTTTATTTTTTTAAGTGACTTATCACTCTTTACAAAAAATACATGTTCGTCTTCAGTTGTTTTGGTCAAACGATACGCTTTGTTAACAGCTTGTAAAAAACGTTCAAACGAAATAGGTTTTATCAAATAATCAATTACTTCATAAGAAAAACTCTCCAAAGCATATTGTGGATACGCAGTGGTCATGACAACGAGTGGAGAAGACTTCAAACTTTTTAACCAATCTAAACCTGACACAATTGGCATGTTAATATCTAAAAATAATAAATCTACTTTTTGTTGCTGTAATATATCATTTGCCTGAAGCGCATTTTTACACACACCAACCACATTCAAAAAGGAAATATCATTGCAATATGCTTGCAAGCCTTTTCTAGCCAAAGGTTCATCGTCTATAATAATACAATTGAGTATGTTCATGATATATCAATTAATAAATCTACAGAATATGAATCATTTTCTTCTGTGACAGTTAATGTATGCTTTTCTGGATATAAAAGTGTCAATCGTCGTTGTACATTTTGTAAGCCAACACCACCAACAGCTGTTTGTTGCAATGAGGCATCAGTAGTATTTTTTACAGATAATGCTATTTTGTGTTTCGATTCTTTGATGTCAATTTCAATCCTATTTTCTGTGGCTTCATTATGATGACTTATATGTTTGAAGGCATTTTCAATAAAAGGAGTCAGCAATAATGGCGCAATTTTCAAAGAAGCATTTTCATAATCAATCGTATAATTTAATGTAATATCGTCTCCTTTGCGAATGGCTTCTAAACGAATATACTGAGACACATAATCTAATTCCTTTTCCAAATTAATAAAGGCTTCACTGCTTTCATACAATTGGTAACGCAATAACCCTGAAAATTGCAACAAAGTATCTTTTGCCAAGGTATTATTACTTCCAATTAAATGATATACACTGTTGATTCCGTTAAATAAAAAATGTGGGTTTAGCTGTGCTTTTAAATACTTTAATTCCGTTTGATGCGTCTCTTTTAACAACTCTTGCTTAGCGCGTTCTGCGTTGCGATATTCAAACAAAAAACGATACAAAAACCCAAAAGCACCATACAAAACATGAAAAAATAAATTCTGAATAAACACAGAAAAAACAATAATTGAAAACGGTGCTACCGGGTGAATCATGTTAAAACTTGAGGCAACATACAAATCTAAATAGCTCTCTACAGCAGTAATTCCGAATAAAATAAGCAAAGAATAACTCCAGAATGCCTGTTTTTTATGTTTGATAAAGAACCGTGGAACCAGCCAAAAAACTTGAATATAACACAGAAATGCATTAAAAAACATTCCATAACTATACACAATAGGCATTGTGCCTGAAGCATTGTCAAATCCCATCCAGGTTATATTTCCCGAAGTGATGTACAAATAATTCAATACCCAAAAAACCAGATGTGCTAAGATGAGTATGTATAGTTTTGTTCTGGACATTTATATAGAACTTGTATGATATCAGTTTTTAGATAATAACTCTACCAAAGAAAAACATAAATTATCAATTTTTGGACCTTGTGGACTAAAAGCAGAAAGATTAGATAGGAGCAGCGCCGCTTTTTTATTTTTCTTATCAATAATCATACATGATAAGTAGCCACCAGTGCCGCCATTATGAAACAATACTGTTTTGCCTTCTTTTGTAATAATGTGCCAACCCAAACCTACACGAACCATTTCGTTTACTTTGATGGTTTCTTGTTGAGGTAAATTGTACACAGTATTTTCATCTTCGAAGTTTTTACGGATAAATTTTTCCATATCAGCAACATTTGATTTCATTCCACCGGCACCAACTAGCGCATCAGTAAAGTCCCAATTAGAAGCTTCTGTACCATCTGCCTTTATTCCAATAACCAATTTATTCTGATCAACCTTTGATAAATCTGTAGTGGTATGATTCATCTGTAAAGGTTTTAAAATCTGTTCTTGTAACAAACTTTCATAACTTTTCTTCGTTTTTTCTGTGAGTATGTAACCTAACAATCCAGCACCTAAATTGGAATACGCACTCACTTTCGTAGGTTCATTTTGTAGTGAAATTCCATTTTTTAAATACGTATGTAACATATCAATGGTATATTTTTTATACGGATTTTCCATGTTTGTTTGTAATAATGGAAAGATATTTTGCGGTAACCTTGGCAAGCCTGAAGAATGATTGGCAAGTGTTTGTAGCGTAATCTTATCCGTATGTTCAGGTGATGTTTCAATTTTGAATGGTAAAACATCTATCAACTTATCATTCAGTTGAAGGTTTCCTGCATGAATTTGATGTGAAAGTAGGAGTGAAGTAAATACTTTTGTGTTAGAACCTATTTCAAAAATAGCACCTTTATTATCTATAGTTTGTAAGGTATCATTCTTACGAATAACTCCAATGTAGTTTGTTTTTTCTCCATCAATCAAAGCAATAGAGAGTTGTACATTATTAGGAAAAAGTTCACTGTTTTCAGCAATGACTTTTGCTATTTCTGATGACATGTTGGACGTGTCAATAGCATTTATGGCTTTCTCTTGAGAAAAACCTAACTGAATATTTAAAAAAATGAAGAGTAAAAAAAATGTTCGTTTCATGATGATTCTTTTGATGTTTCAAAGTAATCACATAAAACGAACACTATATAATTTATTTGACGAACGTATACAAGTTTTTGATGAGCGTGAGTGAATTTCGGCAACACTCGATTTGACTTCTATATAATTGAAAGATTTTATTATTCCTTAATATCTTCGATATCCATCGTATTTTCTGGAATCTTCATAGACGTTTTAAAATCAGGAAAATAACTAATTATTGTTCCAGTATCTTTCATTTCTTTAGCTTCAACAAAAGTCCATTTTTTAGTTGATTCATTAAAAAAACCAATCATATAACTCGTTGCTGTAATACGCTTTTTGTTCATCAGCATCACATTATAGTTTTCAACATAGCAGCGATATTCACCTTGTTCTTTTACTACATCAGACACAGATTTGGTTTCTGCTGTTTCATACTTAAAACCGCCAGCTTTCATTTGATCAAAAGTACTTTTTAAAAACTCTTCCATAACTTCTACGCCGCCAGCTGCTTTGATAAGATTAGGATGTGTAAAACTAAGCAGTGTTTTATAATCTTCATCTATAGTAGCTTTGCAAGCAGCTTTTGCATCGCGCATAGCACTTGCTTTTAGCGCTTTCATATCTTGTGAAAATACTTGTGTAGCGCAACATATAAATAGGAGTAAAGTGATTTTTTTCATCTGTTCATGTTTGTTGTTATTGAGCTTAAATATACACATAAAAAACCCCGAAACATTTAATTTCGGGCTTTGTTGTGTATCGTATGGAGATTACTTGTCTTTATCAGTTTCTCCTTTTTTACGTTTTGCTTCTTTCATAGCTTCTCCAATTTGATTACTTGCGGTAAAGCTTGCCACCATATTGTTAAGCATATCACTTCCAGCTTGTGGAGAGTTAGGCAATAAGATTAAGTTACTATTGGTTTCTTCTCCAATAGACTGTAAAGTATCATAATGTTGAGTTACTACGATCAACGCAGAAGCCTCTTGTGAGTTGATTCCAACTTTGTTCAATACTTCTACAGATTCTTCCAAACCGCGTGCAATCTCTCTACGCTGATCTGCAATACCTTGACCTTGTAAACGTTTGCTTTCTGCTTCCGCTTTAGCTTTTTCAACGATTAAAATACGTTGTGCATCACCTTCATACTGTGCAGCAATTTTTTCACGTTCTGCAGCATTAATACGGTTCATCGCCGCTTTTACTTGTGCATCAGGATCAATATCTGTTACTAAGGTTTTAATAATGTCATATCCATATTCAATCATTGCATCGTTTAATTCAGATTTTACCGCAATTGCAATATCATCTTTTTTTACGAATACATCGTCCAATTTCATTTTTGGAACTTCGGCACGAACTACGTCAAATACATACGATGTAATTTGATCATGTGGATAATCTAATTTATAAAAAGCTTCGTATACTTTGTCTTTAATTACTTTATATTGAACAGAAACTTTTAAGCGAACAAATACATCATCTAATGTTTTTGTTTCAACGATTACATCTAACTGTTGAATTTTTAAGCTCATCTTTCCTGCAATTCTATCCATTAAAGGAACTTTTAACTGAAGTCCTGACTGGCGAATACTTTGAAAACGTCCAAAACGTTCTACAATAGCAGCAGTTTGTTGTTTTACAATGAAAAATGTTCCAAGAATAATAATAAGTAATAGTACTCCAGCAACTACATAATAAGGATTTATTGGCATAATTTGTAGATTTAAAATGTTAGTATATAAAAATAATTTTTTTTGCGTAAAAAAAGGATACTTTTGAGAACTTTAAACCCAAAGTTTCCTCAAATGCAAAAACCTACTTACATAACATTAGTATTGATTTCACTACTTTTTGTTACAAAATCTTTTTCCCAAGGTCGTTATGACAATTACAATCGCTTCGGGATTTCGGCTGGAATTCATCAGTTTGATATTCGTACAAATGACTTAGTAACCACAAAATCTACTGGCTTTCAAGGCGGATTGTCAACACGTGGAACCGTGGCCAGACATTTTGATATGGTGTATTTTTTACACTTAAACTGGCATGAGTTTAATGTATTAGGAAGAGAAACCGCTTCAGCAACTATCAACCAAGAAATTCCATTTAATCTATTAGCTGCAAAAATTGGTGTGTTGGGCAGTTATAAAATCAGCGAGAAACATTTTAGTGTGGAGTTTGGTCCAGCTTTGCAATTGTCTGAAAAATTTGAAATAGACAGTCAGTTTGAAGACTATGTTTTACAAGGATATGATACGTTTACTGCCAAAGAAGCACGCCAAACCAATCGTTTAAATGTGATGGGCGTTATCGGAATATCTGCTGGATTTCAATCATTTAAAATCTCCTTGCAATACGAATATGGATTTACAAACGTTTTAAGTAAACTCACCGTAGACAATAATAAACTAAAAGGAAATATAGAACAGTTGAGTGTTTTAGCCACTTTCTATTTGTAATGTAGTGAAACTCTAATTTCGGAAGTCCAGAGGACGCACAGAAATACGTTAGTTGAACTAATCCCGCTGCAGAGTGGGATCATATAACACAAAAGAGCGCCGATAAGCGCTCTTTTTTATAGTTTCTTAATAATAATCTCAATTCTCCGATTCTGTTTTCTTCCTTCTTTAGTTTTATTAGAGACTAAAGGTTGTGTTTCTCCATATCCTTTAGCTACTAATGTAGAAGCTATACAACCGTGAGCTATTAAAAGTTCTTTTATTTTTTCAGCTCTTTTTTGTGATAATGCTAAGTTTAAATCTTTATTTCCTACAGAATCTGTATGCCCTAAACTTTCAACAAAATAGTTGTTAGAAACCTTTTTGATGATATCACTAATGGCGATGATTTCTTTTGCAGGATTTTCTATTAACTTATCAGTTCCACTTTTGAAAATTAAATTTTTAGTCTATTGCCAAAAAGGATTTCGATCATCTTCTGTGATAATTATTGTATTATTTTCTTTTACAGAAAGACCATTATTAATTTTGCATGAAGCGAAACATATAATAACAATAAGCACAATTTTTTTCATCTTACAACATTCCTAATACTTTCTGAATACGCTTAATGGTTTCTTGTTTTCCAATCATAAACATAATCTGAAATAAATCTGGACCACTTAATGCACCAGCCAATGCAAAACGTAATGGTTGCATTACTTTTCCAAAACCAATTTCATTGCTTGTAATCCAACCTTTGATATTCGTTTGTAGGCTTTCTACGCTATAATCTTCGGTAGACTCTATAATTTCTATCAATTTATTTAAAATGTCTCCTGTGCCTTCTTTTAAGGCCTTTTTCTGTGCTTTTGGATCAAATTCTGTTGGTGCTACAAAGAAAAAGTGACTCAAATTCCATAAATCTTTGGTAAAAGAAGCTCTTTCTTTAATCAACTCAACAACCATTTCGATATAATGGATGTCGATATCCGCCAATTCAGCTTGACTCTCTTTAAAAGTAATAGCCAAACTTTCGTTAGATTTTAATTGCATGTATTGTTGGTTGAACCAATCCGCTTTTTTGATGTCAAATCGTGCACCCGCTTTGTTGATTCGTTCCAATTCAAAATCTTGAACCAATTGCTCTAAGCTAAAGATTTCTTGTTCCGTTCCAGGATTCCATCCTAAAAAGACTAAGAAATTGATCAATGCATCAGGGAAATAGCCTTCTTCTTTGAATCCCATGTATAGTTGATCTTCTTTGTCATCATGCCATTCCATAGGAAAAACAGGGAAACCAAATTTGGCACCATCACGCTTGCTTAATTTTCCACTTCCTTTAGGTTTTAAGATTAATGGTAAATGTGCAAATTGAGGTGCTTCCCATTCAAACGAACGGTATAATAAATAATGCAATGCTAACGAAGGCAACCATTCTTCTCCACGAATTACATGTGTGATTTCCATTAAATGGTCGTCTACAATATTGGCTAGGTGATAGGTTGGCATTCCATCACTTTTAAACAATATTTTATCATCCAAAATATTGGTATCAATCTTTACATCTCCACGAACAATATCTTTTAAATGCAAAATTTCATCTTGTGGCGATTTGTAACGCACTACATACGGTTCACCAGCATCTAATTTTGCCTGTACTTCTTCCGCAGAAAGCGATAAAGAGTTTGTTAATTTTAAACGATTGTGCCAGTTGTAAATAAAGGTTTTTCCTTTGGCTTCATGATCTCTTCTGTGACCATCTAAGGCTTCAGCCGTATCAAAAGCGTAATATGCATGCCCTTTTTCAATCAACTGATCTGCATATTGTTTGTATAAATGCTTACGCTCACTTTGTCTGTATGGACCAAATCCACCATCTTTTCCAACACCTTCGTCAAAAGGAATTCCACACCATTCCAATGATTCTACAATATATTCTTCCGCTCCTTCAACAAATCGGTTTTGATCTGTATCTTCAATACGTAACACAAAATCTCCACCATGTTTTTTGGCGAATAAATAATTAAATAAGGCAGTTCTAACGCCTCCAATGTGTAGCGGTCCTGTTGGACTTGGTGCAAAACGAACACGAACTTTTTTAGTCATAGGTAATAGTATATGGTTTTAAAGTGCAAATGTAATACTATTTTAATGTAGAAAAAGTATAATTCTAAAAAGTCAATTGTCTTACTACAAGTGTTTGAATAACTAAATCTTAATTAATAAGTGAAACCTTCAAAGTTTTTAGCCTTGAAGGTTTCGGTAATCAGCAAGTTGAGAAAAAATGCTATTTTAAATAAGTGATGTCAAATCGAGTGCAGTTGAGGTGCAATGATAGTATGAAGTTTGCTTTGATTTTTAACTGTACCCGAAGTGACATTTATAGGTAGAAAGTCTTATTATTTTTTAATAAACTTCTCAGTGTGTTTGATACCAGATTCCGTTTCTACCGTTAAGAAATACATGTTATCGCTTAATTGTGAGACATCAATTTCTGAAACTTCAATCGCTTTGCTTTGTACCAATTTTCCAGTAATGTCTGTAATTTTATAGGATACAATCAGTTCGTCACTGTTGAATCTTAATACGTCTGCTGTTGGATTTGGAAACATATTAAAGTTGATCAAGTCAGCTTCGTCTCTTCCTAAGGTTCCGTGCGAACTTCCCATTACAAATAAAGAACGTAAATGATCTTTTACTTCATCTGTAAAGACATTAATTGTTGTATTTGTATTGCTCAGCGAACTTAATGTGATTTGATATGACCAATCTTCATCATAACAGCTATCACAACAAGACGGAACATATAATCCAATTACATACAGCTTATTAGGTTCAAAAGTATAGTTAGGGAAGGTTGTCGTAAGTCCCCAAACTGGATTTGTAGAAGTTGGTAATTGATTGTTAAATCCGCCCATATTACTAGACCAAGCAAAGGTATTAGGAACCATATTGATAAAGTCTACAGGATTTGTGAATGGGAAAGAAGACAATTCTAATTCATATACAAACCATGTATATTGATATCCATTATTTTGTTCTGTACAAATATCACCTACAAGTAAGGAATCATCCGTTGTATCAATACTATTTATTGAGCCAGTTAATTGTTGTGGACTTCCTTGGTGCAGTACACTAATGTTGAGGTTTTGATCTAGTTTTGCTTGCAATGAAATATCATCAATTGCTAAATCGTTTCCATCGCCTAAACCATCTTCTTTTAAGTGAATTTTGATATCTAATACATCTACATCACCATCAAAACATTCTGATATTTGTTGCCAATCACAAGGATCGTCGCTGTTGGTATCAATCGTAATCCAATCGTATAATTGCCCATTTACTTCCAAACGAATTTCTGGTTTAATGTTGAATGTACATTGTGGTAAATCTTTAAAGTTTGCACAGAATTTATAGGTTTTTTCAAAATCAATTGGAATGCTTTGTTCCCAAATTACACTACTTGTTCCGGCTGGTTGTGTTGTACGACCATTTACTAATAAGAAATCTGTATTGTTGCTATATTGTTCAGGATCAGTACAAGCAGAATGATCAGTTACGGTAGTTCCAAAAATACTTGCATCGTTTGATACGTGGTATGCACCTGGATATAAACTGGCATCTTCTGTATAGCTGCTCCCAAATCCGTTAGCACCATTTTCAAAATTTCCGTTTTCTACCAAGTTATCACCTTCACAGCAAAATGCACCTTCATTATTTGGTTCGCCTGGATCAATATCACAATCCTGAATACAAATATTGTCATATCCGTATTCTTCTGTTGGACTTGAAGTTAAATCTAAGAAAAATCGAATTCCCGAAATATTACTGATTAAGTTATTCCAATCGTTACAATCCAATCCAGCACCCATGACCCATTGCCCATTTTCATTTGATGGCAAATCGGTTCCTTCACAGGTTTCAATAGGAGCACAAATATGGACCCAACCGCCATCTTCAACAGCTTGCACATTGGCTACAAAAGTTGCTGTTGCTGTTGGACTTGTTGGATTTCCTGTATAGATAATAAGTCTAGGAGATACAGGCTCTCCAAAGTTTCCATCTTCAATTACTTGAAAATCCCAGCATAAACATTGCCCTTCAAATTCTCTCCAATTTCCAGCATAATCAACATTGTTATAAATATAAGAAGAACCTTGATCGTCATACGAATGTAGAAAGAAGTCATCCGCGTTTCCACTTGGTCCAAAAGGATCTGCTGTATTTGCGCCAGCAGCAACGCCATTCCAGTTAGAGACATCCTGATCGTTAAAATCATCACAGAATTGTCCAAAGCTTACTCCATAAAAAAGGAGTAAACACAAGGTAATTGTGTTTTTCATAATGTAAAATGTTTAAGATTCTATAATTTGTTTCAAGGCAAAGATGCACCAGTAAGAAACGATAGGTTAGAAGCAAAGCACTAAGATTTGCATCGTGTTTTACCTAATAAGATTATAGAAAAACTTGAGAGTTACAGGAAAAACACCCTTATTTAGTCAGAGAAACCATGTCAGAAGGAATACGTTTGTTCATCACTTTAAACCATAAAGGCGGAATTAAAGCCATCACCATAGAAGTGGGATAACCATAAGGCATCTGCGGGCTTTTTTCATGACAATCCAACAATTGATATTTTTTAGAAGCTTTGTAATGATGATCGCTGTGACGTGTGAGTTCATACAAAACAATACGCCCAATTACATGATTGGAATTCCAAGAATGAATTTCACGTACACGCTCGTAACGTCCAGAAGTTAATTTCTTTCTGAGCAATCCGTAATGTTCTATATAGTTGATGGTTTCTAGTAGTAAAAAACTAACTACGGCGCTAGCTAGAGCAAAAAGTAAAGCTAAACTTCCTAAGAAATAGAATACAATAGCCAAATAGGAAATCTGCAGTAGCGTAAACCAAAACATGTTATTTTTAAGCGAGAAAAAGGAATACTTTCCGCGTAGGCGTAAGTTTTGTTGAATTTTCCAGGCATTCATATACTGTCTTGCTGTTGAGGTAAACCAGAATGAATACACAACTTGATTGTATCGTGCAGTTGCAGGATCTTCTTTGGTAGCGGCATGTAAATGATGTCCAAAATTATGTTCCACAAAAAAGTGCATATACATAGAAGGAAGTAATAACAACTTTGCCATAAGTTGCTCATAATGTTTTTGTCGGTGACCTAATTCGTGCGCAACATTGATACCGTTTGAACCTAAAACTATTCCTGTAGAAAATATCAACCCGATGATTTCAAAGGTTTCATACATTCCTGTAGAAACATTCAAAAGTGTCACAATCAATAATCCAAAAACAACAGGAATATTTAAGTACAATAACCAGTCAAAAATTGGATTCACAGATTTTTGTTCCACTTCTTCTTCGGATAAATTTTCTATGTTTTGCGGAAAAATCAATTCCATAATCGGAATTATCCCAAAGGCATATATGGGAGTTAAAAATGTATAATATCCTCCTAAGCATAAAGCCAGTACGGCAACTAGTGGCGTAGAAAATGCCGCTAAATATTTCAAATCTTTCATAAGTCAATTTCAATTCAGGGTTCATAAAAATACTACTTTTTTTCCTGAATTGAAATTGTTACTTGATTATTGAAAACTATATATGTCATGTGTTCACAATTATACTTTAAGGAGTTCCTTATAAAATAAAAGGAAGGATCTAGGGGAAACTTTTTTAAAATCGCTTATACAATCCAATAGTTAGTGCACCTTGTTTGGCAACATTGTTCCCAGAGAATGCACCTCCAAAACCTAAAAGTCCACCAAATGTTCTGTTGAATTCTCCGATGACTTTCAACCCAAAAGCCCCATATTCTTGATTGTTTACGTATAAAGCAGTAGCGGCGTTTCGTAAAGGTATGTTAACGTCACCATCATTAAATGAACTTATGACATCAACAAAACCAGCCAACCAAATTTTTGAATGTACTTTGGTTCCTATTTCACCACCAATCTTAAAATTATTGCTATAGTTGTTTGTTTTTAAATCAACTCCCGTAAACGCTTGAATGTAAAACTTGTCAAAACCACGTCCAAAGTTTACAGTAGATGTAAAAGTCCAAGCGTCTTGCCCAGTTCTAACTCCAGAAGCTGCTTCAAAAGTTCCAGTATGTGCTTCCACATTTAGTTGACCAGAAATAATCCATTCTTTATTGTAAAACTGATGCCTCAATCCTACAGAAACATTTCCAAAAGCAGATTTGGATTGTTCTGAAATAAAGGCAGTTCCATTTACAGCATCGCCAGTACTTACAAATTTTACAGGCAGGTTTACAATTAAAGTTGTTTTATTTGATATTCCGTATTCTCCATACAATTGTAGTGTATTGTCGGTAATTTCACGATCTGTTTGATAGTCAGGATCACCAAAAATTTCGTCATAATTTGAAATAGTGATAAACGAAAGTTGTGTGTAAAATTTTCCTTTTTCCTGTGTCCAAGGACTTTGAGCAAACAAAATTCCTGAACTTAATACTGCGATAATTGTATATAAATTTTTCATAATTAGCTTGTTTATGATGGCTTAGTAGCAAGTTTTTAGAAAATCTTACAGAATGTTTAACAAGTTACGCATACTATTAATTGCGTAAATATGTTATTTTTATCAGTTATATGATGAATGCATACGAACACATACAGAAGAAATTAAGTCAATTTGTAACCAAATATTATACAAACGAACTTATCAAAGGAGCGATATTATTTTTTAGTATCGGTCTGTTATATTTTATCATCACCTTATTGGTGGAACATTTTCTATGGCTAAGCACAGGAGCAAGGACAGCGTTATTCTGGGTTTTTATTCTAGTAGAAGTATCGCTTTTCGCGAAATTTATTGTGCTACCATTAACAAAATTGTTCAAACTACAGAAAGGAATCAGTTTCAAAGAGGCATCTCAAATTATCGGAAATCATTTCCCAGAAGTGAATGATAAATTATTGAATGTGTTGCAATTGTCTGAAGCGTCTCAGGAATCTGAATTGTTATTGGCAAGTATCGAACAAAAATCGAAAGAACTACAACCAATTCCGTTTCAAGTAGCCATCAACTTTAAAAAAAATATCAAATATGCCAAGTATGCTATTCTTCCGTTGGCAATTGTGTTGTTTGTGTGGATTTCTGGAAACAGTTCATTATTTAGTCAAAGTTATGAGCGTGTAGTAAATTACAAAACCGACTATGAACCTCCAACGCCTTTTCAATTCATTGTTGTAAATGATAGTTTGCAAGCCATCGAAAATCAAGCATATAAATTACAAGTGCAAACCTTAGGTGATGTCATTCCAGAGGAAGTGCAAATATCGTTAGGGGACGAAACCTATTTTCTTCAAAACAAAGGAGTAGGAACTTTTGAATATACATTTTCACAACCAAAAGAAGCTACAACATTTACGCTAAGTGCTAACGAAGTTACCTCAAAACCGTATACGCTTAATGTTGTAAAAGTACCTTCATTGGTAAATTTCCAAATGGTATTGGATTATCCAGCATATACCAAACGAAAAGATGAGGTTTTAAAAAGTACAGGAAATGCAACCATTCCAGAAGGAACCAAAATTATATGGGAAGCCAAAGCAAAACAAACAGAAAAATTAGAATTAATTTCAAAAGATACTACGTATGTGTTTGGCAAGGAGGCGAATGACTTCAAATTGGAACAAAAAATATATCAAAAACTTGATTATCAAATAAGTACAAGTAATTCTGAACTCAAAAACTATGAAAATCTTGGATTTAATATCAATGTAATCAAAGATGAGTATCCAAAAATGGATTTACAATCGAAAAGAGATTCAATTGATGGCAGAACGATGTATTTTTTGGGACAAGTTTCGGATGATTACGGATTGCGAAGATTACAATTGGTATACTATCCATCGGAGAATGTAGCCAATAAAGCTTCGGAAAACATTCCAATCAGTACCTCAAACATTGATCAATTTCAATATACATTTCCAGGAAATTTACAATTGGTTAAAGGTGTAAATTATGAATTCTATTTTGAACTAACGGATAACGATGGAATTCGAGGAGGAAAGAAGGTAAAAAGTGAAATCTTCAACTATCGAAAACTTACTGATACAGAATTGCAAACAGAACAGTTGCAACAACAAAATGAAACGATCAAAGACTTAGATAAATCATTAGAAAAACTTCAAAAGCAACAAGACGAACTCAAAAAGATCACGAGAAACCAAAAGGAGAAGAGTGAACTTAATTTTAATGATCGTAAAAAGCTTGAAAAATTCTTGCAACGCCAAGAACAAAGTGATCAAATGATGAAGAAATTTTCTGAGCAATTAGAGCAAAACCTAGAAGATTTCCAAAAAGAAGAAATGCAAGATGATCAAGATAAAGAGTTGTTGAAAGAACGTTTAGAACGTCAACAAAAAGAATTAGAGAAAAATGAAAAGCTGATGGAAGAGCTAAAAAAATTAGCTGATAAAATTAGTGAAGAAGAACTCCAAGATAAACTAGAAGAATTAGGGAAGCAACAGCAAAATAATAAAAAGAATTTACAGCAAATTCTTGAATTAACTAAGCGCTATTATGTAACCAAAAAGGCTGAGAAAATTCAAAGAGAACTGCAAGAACTTGCTAAAGAACAAGAGGAGCTATCCAAGAAAAATGGAGACGAAAATACAAAAGAAAAACAAGACGAACTCAATAAGAAATTCGAACATTTGCAAAAACAAATGGATGAATTAGATGAAGAGAATAACAAACTCAAAAAGCCTTTAGACTTAGAGCGCAAGAAAAACGATGAAGAAGACATTAAGCAAGAACAGCAAGATGCAACTGAAGATTTACAAAACAGTGAGGAATCAGAAAACGAACAGCAAAAAAGCGAACAACAAAAAAGCGCAAAACAAAAGCAAAAAAAAGCTGCTCAAAAAATGCAACGTATGAGCAAAAGTATGCAAACTGCCATGCAAATGAGTGGGAAAGAAAGCATACAAGAAGATGCTGAAATGCTACGCCAAATACTAGACAATTTGGTTCTATTTTCTTTTGACGAAGAAAATTTAATGAAAGGTTTTGAAGAAATTGACAATTCAAATGCAGGCTATGCAGCCAAGCTAAAACGTCAAAAAGAATTGCGTAAAATGTTTGAGCATGTAGATGATAGTTTGTTTGCATTGTCTTTACGTCAGCCTTCTATCTCCGAACGAATCAATGGAGAAATTACGGAGATATATTATAATATCGATAAATCTTTAGAGCAATTGGCAGAGAATAATGTTTACAGAGGAGTAGCCGCACAACAATATGCTTTGACATCCACAAATAAGTTGGCAGATTTTCTAAGTAGTGCACTAGACAACATGAACCAAAGTATGGGACAAGGTCAAGGACAAGGTTCTCAAGGAATGGGGCAAAGTGGACAAAACCAAGGTCAAGGAAAAGGATTTCAGTTGCCAGATATTATTCAATCACAGGATGAATTGAGTAAACAAATGCAACAAGGTATGAAGAAAGAAGGCCAAGGGAAAGATGGTAAAGGAGGCAAAGAAGGTGGCAAAGAAGAAGGCGATAAAGGCAAAGGTAATAAAGATGGAAAAGATGGAGAAAACGGTCAAAAAGGAGGTGGATCGGGAAGTGGAAATGAAGACGAGTCAGGAAAATTATATGATATATTCAAGCAACAACAAGCGTTAAGAAATCAATTAGAACAGCAATTAAAAGATAAATACGGAGAAAAAATTAACGATCCACAAGCAAAGGAAATCTTGAAACAAATGGAGAAAGTAGAAACGGAATTGCTCGAAAGAGGATTCAATGATGAAACTATGAAGAAGATGATTGAGCTCAAATATCAACTCCAAAAATTAGACAAAGCTGCCTTTGAACAAGAGAAAGAAAGCAAACGAGAATCTACTACAAACCGCAAAGATTTCAACAATACTACAAATGAAAAAATGCCTGATGTAAGACAGTATTTCAATCAAATTGAGATATTAAACCGACAAGTATTACCTTTGCGCAATAATTACAAAAAGAAAGTACAAGAGTATTTCAAGAAAAAGGATGATTAGTTTTCATTATGAGACACAATTTGAACTTCCAAACGAGGGACAAATTGAGCAATGGATTAGCAAAGTAATTGCATCTGAGGACAAGCGAGAAGGAGATTTAAATTATATTTTTTGCGATGATGAATATTTGCACAAATTGAATGTAGAATTTCTAAACCATGACACGCTTACTGACATTATAAGCTTTGACAATTCGGTTGGAAACGAATTGCACGGAGACATTTTTATCTCCGTGGAACGTGTTGCCGACAACGCCAAAGATTTCAAAGTTTCCACAGAAGAAGAACTGCGTCGTGTGATGGTACATGGTGTTTTGCATTACTGCGGATACAAAGATAAAACACACAAAGAGCAGGAAGAAATGACCGCTAAGGAAAATGAAAAACTTGAAATGTTCCACGTGGAACACTCTTAAATCACTTTCAAATATAATCGATAAATATAACCGAATTTCAATCGTTAGATATGTTTAACACTGAATATGATGTGATCGTAGTTGGAGCTGGACACGCAGGATCTGAAGCTGCCGCCGCTGCTGCGAATATGGGAAGCAAAACTTTGCTCGTTACTATGAACTTGCAGAACATTGCACAGATGTCTTGCAATCCTGCTATGGGAGGAATTGCCAAAGGACAAATTGTGCGTGAAATTGATGCGCTTGGTGGATATAGTGGAATTGTTACGGACAATTCGGCCATTCAGTTCAAGATGCTGAATAAGTCAAAAGGACCTGCAATGTGGTCGCCAAGAGCACAAAGCGATCGTATGCGTTTTGCAGAAGAATGGCGCCTGAAGTTAGAACGAACAGATAATCTTGATTTTTACCAAGAAATGGTGCGTGGTTTAATTATTGAAGGAGGAAAAATAAAAGGTGTTAAAACATCTTTAGGACTCGAAATTAAATCCAAAACTGTAGTGCTTACTAATGGAACTTTCTTGAATGGATTGATCCATATTGGAGATAAAAACTTTGGAGGAGGAAGAGCAGGAGAAAGAGCCGCAACTGGAATCACAGAAGAACTTACGGAACTCGGTTTTGAATCTGGAAGAATGAAAACAGGAACACCACCACGTGTGGATGGTAGATCGTTAGATTATTCAAAAATGATCATTCAACCTGGAGACGAACAGCCGGATAAATTCTCATATCTAAAAAACACAAAAGCATTAGAGAATCAACGTGCTTGTCACATGACATATACATCACCAGAAGTACATGATTTACTTCGTGAAGGTTTTGATAGATCGCCAATGTTTAATGGTAGAATTAAATCGATTGGACCTAGATATTGTCCTTCAATTGAAGATAAAATTAACCGTTTTGCAGACAAAGATCGTCATCAATTATTTGTAGAACCGGAAGGTTGGAATACAGTTGAAGTATATGTAAATGGCTTCTCAACTTCGCTCCCAGAAGATGTTCAATTTAAAGCCTTACGATCTGTTGCTGGTTTTGAAAATGTGAAGTTCTTTAGACCAGGTTATGCAATCGAATATGATTACTTTCCACCAACACAATTAAAGCATACATTAGAAACTAAGATTGTAGACGGATTGTTTTTTGCAGGACAAATTAATGGAACAACAGGATATGAAGAAGCAGCCTCGCAAGGACTGATGGCAGGAATAAATGCAGCACTAAAAGTCCAAGAAAAAGAAGAATTTATCCTAAAAAGAAATGAAGCTTACATCGGAGTTTTAATTGATGATTTAATCACAAAAGGAACAGAAGAGCCTTATCGAATGTTTACGTCTCGAGCAGAATATAGAACACTACTCAGACAAGACAATGCCGATTTTAGATTAACACCAGTTGGACATGAATTAGGTTTGGCAAGTGAAGAACGTTTACGTGCGATGGAACAAAAGAAAACAAACTCAGATGCATTCATTCAATTCTTTAAAGACACGAGTGTAAAGCCAGATGAAATAAATCCTGTACTCGAAGCAAAGAACTCTTCAAAAGTAAAGCAACAAGATAAGATGTTTAAGATCTTCGCACGTCCAAATATCAGTATGGATGACATGCGAAAAGTTGCTTCAGTAGAGAACTTTATTCAAGAAAATAATCTTGGAAAAGACGTATTAGAGCAAACAGAAGTACAAGTTAAATACGCAGGATATATCAACAAGGAAAAAAGCAATGCAGACAAGTTAAATAATTTGGAGCGTGTAAAAATTCCTCTTGATTTTAAGTATGAAGGTTTAACAAACCTGTCCATGGAAGCACGTCAAAAACTATCCAAAATCAGACCCGTAAACTTATCACAAGCATCACGAATAAGCGGTGTTTCTCCTAGTGATATAAGTGTGATGCTAGTATATTTAAACAGATAAAATTTTTAGTGTTCCACGTGGAACACTTTTCTTATGGAAATAAAATCATTAGAAAATACACCAATCAGAGATATTGTAGCTACTTTAAATTTTGCGTTCTCTGATTACTTTATTCCGATCAATTTTACGGAAGAATATGTAAACGAACGTTGGACAGCTTCGGGTGTAGATTATAATTTATCCTTTGGTATTTTTGACAGAAACAAACTTGTTGGTTTCATTATTCATGCAATCAATTTTTATGGAGAAACTAAAGTTGCCTATAATGCTTCTACTGGAGTTGTTCCTTCACACAGAAGACAAGGTTTGTTGTCTAAACTTTACGAAAAAGCAATTGCTGTTTTAAAAGAAAACGGAATTCAAAAAAGTACATTGGAATGTATCACAAAAAATGAACGCGCAATCTTAGCGTATCAAAAAGTTGGATTTAAAATTGATCGTCATTATCATTTGTACAAATTAGATTGGAAAGGAGTACGAATTAAAACTGCATTAAAAGTAGAAGAACGTTCCAATTATTCTCTTCAAGATTTTAAATATTTACAAAATTATTTTCCATCGATAGAAAATCAAGATCATTGTTTAGAAAAATACAAAGAGAACTTAAAATCGATTGTTGTTTTAGAAAGTGAAAAAATTGTAGCGTATTTAATTTTTCATAAAATTTCAAAAAGAATTCATAGGTTAGGAGTGCACGAAAATAATTGGAATACTTTTGGTGAAATTTTATTTTCAGGATTACCCGCAGGAAATTATAATATTATTAATATAGATACAGAAAATAAAAACATTCACACTTTTTTCAAAAAAATGAATTTTGACAATTATATTAATCAATATGATATGAGTTTCATTTTATAATAAAGGTTAGTTTTTATAACTGTGGAAGTATTTTGTAAAAACTAAAATTTTTTAATAAAAATAAACTTATGTTCCACGTGGAACATTTTTATAAATTACTTTTTTAGATAGAATTTGTAGACATTTTTGAAATTGAGATAAAGCAAAAAATAAAAATATAATTGTATCTAACTAGATACGATAAATAAAATAGGAGCACTAAAATGGAAAACATAACGGTAAAAGATCATTCCGTTTCAAACGAAGAATTTCAATTGGTTTTTGATGAAACTTTAGAAATGTATAAAACCGAGCCGCAACCGAGTTTGGAAACCTTAGCTTCTTATTACGAAAGTGAAGATTATATTTCACACACAGATGCTAAAAGAAATCTTTTTGAAAAAATATATCATTGGGTTCGTACTTATATGCTTTCTAAAAAAATGATGCTTGTTGATCGGTATACAAAAAGCGATGCTGAAAAAGTATTGGACATAGGTTGCGGAACAGGAGACTTTTTAGCAATGGCCAAAAAATATAAATGGGAAGTTGCAGGAATTGAACCTGACGAACAAGCACGAAAAATTGCTGTTGCCAAAATTGAAACAGAAATTCATACGAACGAATGGCTTTCTGAAATTCCAGATCATAGTTTTGATGCTATTACCATGTGGCATGTTTTAGAACATGTTCCAAATTTAGAAGAGCAGATTCAAACCTTAAAAAGAATAGTAAAACCAAAAGGAAGTATTTTTATCGCTGTTCCAAATTTTAAAAGTCATGATGCAAAACACTATAAACAATTTTGGGCAGCGTATGATGTTCCACGACATTTATGGCACTTTTCTCAAAAAGCAATAAAATCACTTTTTGAAAAGGAAAATATGAAAGTAGTAAAAATCTTACCAATGAAATTTGACGCTTATTATGTGAGTTTGCTTTCCGAAAAACACAAAACTGGAAAAATGAACCCAATCAAAGGATTTTACAGAGGATTTGTTTCAAACTTTAAAGCAATCTTATCTTCTGAGTATTCTTCGCTCATTTATGTCATTAAAAATGACTAAAATCACATTTTAAAGCGTTTTAAGCATGTTTTATACTGTATTTTATATAATGTGTTGTCTTTTTTTTAAAGTGCGTTAAAAAATGCCGTAAAAAAAGTTAATTTTAATTGCTGTTTCTTATTGTTTTTAATTTAATGATAAATTATACTTATAATTTGATTTTTCATGAAAAATGATGCAATCTTCACAATTTGTTATGTAAACTTTATTTCTATTTTTGCGGCAAGGAAAATTAAAAAACGTCGTTTCCAAATACGAAGATGAAATTGGAAATTAGTGATGTCTTTATTTTTTGAAAAGAATAGATAACAACAAAAAACTATACAAATGAAAAAACTAATTGTTTTAGGAATTGCTGTATTGGCATTCTACTCTTGTGAGAAACCTGCAAAAATTGGTTTTGTTGAGAATAGCAAATTGATTGGCGAATATCAGGAGAAAAAAGATTTAGAAGCTGAGTTTAAAACACGTATTGAAGCTTTTAATAAGAGAAAAGATAGTATGCAGCAAATGTTTAATTTAGAATATAAACAAGCGCAAGAAAAAGCAGCAACATCTTCTCCAAAGAAACAACAAGAATTATCACTACAAATTCAACAGTTAGGAGAGCGTTTGGATAAGCAAATAAACATTGAGCAAAACCGTATTTCTGATGAAAGTAAAGTGAAAAACGATTCTATCATAAACAAAATAAAGCGTTTTGTTAAAAATTATGGAGAAGCGAATGGATACGACTTTATTTTTGGACTAAACGAAATCACTGGGAATTTATACCATGGAAAAAAAGAACATGATGTTACCAAAGCTGTTTTAGACGAATTAAACAAAGACTACGCAGCAAAGAAAAAGTAATAGAAACTACATACAAGATTCAATGAAAAGACTTTCGAAAGAAGGTCTTTTTTTTATGCCAAATATAAGCTGCTAATTCTACAGTAGAATTTGTATTAACATCGTATTTTCAAATAATTGCATTTGTGTAGCATACACAAAAAAGACATAATACTTTGTTAAAAAATCCATTAAAAATTTAACCTCCGCTCATATAGCGTTACTTTTGTTTCTAAAAAAATGTTAAACGTGCAACCTTTTATACTTGTAATTGTCAATAGCGTTGTAATATCAATCGAAAATCTATTAATCAGATGAAAAACAGTCTTATTTGGCTATGTCTTTTAGTAACTGCCACAATGTTTTCACAAGAAAAATATAGTGTAAGTGGAACTATAAAAGATGGCAAAAATGGAGAAACACTATTTGGCGCTACAGTGTATCTCAAAGGAACTACAAATGGAGCCGTTACCAACGAATATGGTTTTTATTCCATTACTGCGCCCAAAGGAACATATACGTTAATTGTGTCTTTTCTTGGCTATGAAAATGTAAGTAAAGAAATAACCTTAGACGTAGATCAAACCGTTAATTTTGAAATAAAAGAAGCATCTACCTCACTAGAAACTGTTGTGATAGAAGCGGAAGAATCCGAACGTGTAAACATTAGAAAACCACAAATGAGTGTTTCTAAACTCAATGCAGCAACCATAAAGCAAATGCCTGTTGTGCTGGGAGAAGTAGATGTCATTAAATCGATTCAAATGTTACCAGGAGTGACAAATGGTGGTGAAGGCACTGCAGGATTTAATGTGCGAGGTGGTGCTGCCGATCAAAATTTAGTATTACTTGACGAGGCAATTATATACAACACTTCGCACTTTTTTGGCTTTTTCTCTGTCTTTAATGCAGATGCCATCAAAGATATTAAGCTGTATAAAGGAGACATTCCAGCAAAATTTGGAGGACGAATTTCTTCTGTGTTAGATGTGCGTCAGAAAGATGGAAATAGTAAAAATTTAGAAGTCAATGGTGGAGTAGGACTTATTTCGAGTCGTTTGGCAGTAGAAGGACCAATGTTCAACAAAAAAGGTTCGTTCTTAGTAGCAGGAAGAACGTCGTATGCACACTTATTTATGCCATTAATTCAAGAAATAAAAGACGATAAAATTTCATTTTATGACTTGAATTTAAAGACCAATTATGAAATTAACGAAAACAACCGAATCTATCTTTCAGGATACTTTGGTAGAGATATTTTCGACATTTCAAAATTCATTAAAAACCGATACGGAAATGCGTCTGCCAACTTGCGTTGGAATCATGTATTTAACGAAAAACTATTCTCTAATCTATCACTAATTTACAGTAAATACGATTATAGAATTGTATTGGATTTTATCAAACTTGATTGGGTCGCAGATATCAAAAACTTCAATTTAAAATATGACTTGCGCTACTATGCTAGTGATAAATTAAAGCTCGATTTTGGAGTTAGTGGAATTACGTACGATTTTAATCCAGGAGAAGTAAAACCTACAGATCCTAGTTCGTCAATTAATTTTAGAAAATTAGATCAAAAAAGAGCTTTTGAAGCAGCAGCTTACATCAGTGCGGAGCATGAATTAACGGATAAATTAACAGCACAATATGGTTTGCGTTTTAGCACATTTAGTCGCTTGGGAGGACAAGTGTTATCTGATTATGCAAACAATCAACCAGTTGTCTACAATGACGAAATTGGCATTTATGAAGAAGGTGAAGAAATCGGTACAACTGATTACAAGAAGAGTGAAAGCATCAAAACATTTGCAAATTTTGAACCAAGACTTGGATTATCGTATCAATTGAATGATGACTCTTCGGTAAAAGCCAGTTACACACGATCAGTACAATATGTACACTTACTTTCAAATACAGTTTCTGTGACACCTGTAGATGTTTGGGCTCCAAGCGGACGTTATATAGAACCACAAAAATCCAATCAATATGCGGTAGGATACTATCGAAATTTTAAAGACAAAACCTACTCTTTAGAATTGGAAGCATATTACAAAAATGTGGATAATAGAATTGACTATATTGATGGATCTGATTTAATAGGAACAAACAATATAGAAACAGAAATTTTAAACGGAGAAGCAAGAGCGTATGGTTTAGAAATATTATTCCGTAAAAACTTAGGGAAATTCAAAGGATGGTTTGCATATACACTTTCAAAATCTGAACAAAGAGCACTTGGTGGTAATGCTGGCGGACCAGGAATCAACAGAGGAAATTGGTATAATACACCGTATGATAGAACACATGATTTTTCAGTAACGGGAACGTATGACTTTAACGATAAATGGAAGTTTAGTGCCAATTTTGTGTATCAAACAGGTCGTCCAGTAACCTATCCAAACGGACAATATGAATATGAAGGCTTGTCTATTGCTAGTTTTGATGAACGAAATGCAAATCGTTTACCAGCATATCATAGACTAGATTTGTCAGCAATTTATACGCCAGGCAAAAACAAAAACAGACGTTGGCAAAGCGAATGGGTTTTTGGCTTGTACAACGCTTACGCGAGAAGAAATGCAGCTTCTATCTCATTTACACAAGATTTTGATACAGGTGTAAATGAAGCACGTAGACTTTCTATTTTTGGAAGTGTTATTCCATCAATAACCTATAACTTTAAATTCTAGAATCATGAAAAAATATATAAAACTAACTACGCTTTTAATGCTATTTATAGTATTAATTTCTTGTGATGATAAAATAGATATAGATGTTCCTGAAGCACCACCACGTTTGGTAATTGAAGCTTCTTTAGATTGGGAAAAAGGAACTACAGGAAACAATCAAACAATCAAACTAAGCACATCTACACCGTATTTTGATACTACATTGAATACTAGTGTTATTGGTGCTACTGTAAGTGTTAGAAATAATAACTCAGGTGCTGTATATAACTTTGTTGATCAAAATGATGGAATTTATACGATTGATAATTTTGTACCTGTAATAAATGATTCATATACATTGACGGTAATTCATGATGGAGAAACGTATACTGCAACCGAAAATATGATGGCGGTTACGCCTATTATGAACCCAACACAATCGCTAGAAGGAGGTTTTGATGATGAAGTATTAGATTTAACCATCTTCTTTGATGATCCTGTTGATGAGGAAAACTTTTATATGGTAAGTGTAAAAGAAGAAGGTGATTTATTTGCCGAATTAGAAACGCAGTCCGATGAATTTACCAATGGAAACACGCAAGAAGAATTCTTTGAAAAGGATCGCGATGATGAAGATGAAACGGCAGAATATAACCCTGGAGATACTATAAACGTTAAACTATTCGGGATTTCACAGCGTTACTATAATTACATTACCTTATTAGTTGAGCAATATGATTCTGGAGGCGATCCATTTGCAACCATCCCTGCTGAAATAAAAGGAAACTGCATTAATGAAACAAATGAAGCTAATTACGCTTTTGGATATTTTAGAGTTACAGAATTTGATCAAATAACATATACGTTCCAATAAAACTCAGAATACAGCAGTTTATTTAATTCGAATTTTTATTGAAGTAGAAAGCGTAGTTTTTATTGAAATTACGCTTTTTTTATAAGAAGATGAGTTTTTGATACTAGACAATTTTTTAAAAATTGCATCCTTTTGATAATTCAATTGTCTATAATAAAAAAACAAACCATAATTGAACACCATACGTTAAGACATAGTGAGCAACGCTATCTTATTTAAACATAAAGAACTCATAGAAAAGAGCAAGATAGGAGATCGTAAAATGCAATACAAACTGTATTCATTATACGTAGATGCTATGTTCAATGTGAGTATTCGGATTGTGAAAGTAAAAGAAGACGCCGAAGACGTAGTTCAAGATAGTTTTGTAGATGCAATTAAAAATTTAGCATCATTCAAATATGAAAGTACGTTTGGTTCTTGGTTAAAACGGATAGTGATTAACAAAAGCATTAACTATTTAAAAGTAAAACGGATTCCATTAGTAGCGATAGAAGAACAAGAATATTGGATTTCAGATGAAAAAGAACTAAACCACGAGCAATTAGACATTAAAAACATAAAAAAAGCCATACAAAAACTGCCAACAGGGTATCAAACAATAATCAATTTATACCTAATTGAAGGATATGACCATAATGAAATAGGAGACATTTTAGAAATAAGTGTATCAACTTCTAAATCAAAATACCACAGAGCAAAAAAGAAGTTAATTCAATTAATCAATTGATCATGAAAGACGAATTAAAAGACTACATACAAGCCAACAGAAACCAATTCGATGATCACGCTATAGATGAAGCTGATAAGCTAAAATTATGGGCACAAATTAGTGAAGAATTACCTGAAACACCTCAAAAGTAATCCCGCTTTGGGAAAAAACTTCATTCAGAGTAGCGGCAGCTGTAGTACTACTATTTGGATGTTTGTTTGCTTACTTTTCTACAAATAATGTTGAAGGAGAATATGATATGGTGAGTGATGAATTTCGTCAAATAGATAAGCACTATAAATCACTTGTTGAAAATCAAATTAAACTAGTAAAAAACAGTACCAACTTAACTAAGGAAGAACAAGCAGACTTCTTAAGTTATATTGACGAATTAGATCAAGAATATATCAAACTCAAAAGTGAATTAAAACAAGGTGTAAACAATCAATTAATAATAGAAGCAATAATTAATAACTACAGGAAAAAAATACAAATCATGGAGGATCTGCTTCGAAGATCGTATCCTGTTCAAAATAAAGTAGACGATGGCGAACTCATTTTATAAAGCATTCTTAGGTTTAGTGTTTTGTTTGCTGTCGTATCAAAGTGCAGTATCATAACACAAACTCACAAAAGAAATCAAAGAAACACATGCATTTACTAATGAAAGTAAATTATACTTAGGAAATAAGTATGGCGATATTTTTGTGAGCGGTTGGGATAAAAACAATATCGAAATTGTAGTAGATGTTGAAGCCGAAAGTAAAAATGCAGAAAAAGCATAAAAATTATTAGATAGAGTTCAGGTTTCTATTGTCGCTAGCAACGATCAAATAAAAGCTTCTTCTAAAATTACACCCAAAAAAGGAGGTTTTCTCGGAAGATTAGATCCTTTCAAAAATGAAAAAACAAAAATCAATTATACGATCTATCTGCCTAAAAGAGCTTTTATAGAAGTACATAACACTTACGGAAATATTATCGTTTCTGATTGGAATGGAACACTGAAAGCAGATGTTGAACATGGAGAAATGCAATTATCAACAGCACTCAAAAAAGCAGATTTGATTATTAAACATGGAAAATTGAATGCTGTAAGCTTAAATGATTCGCACATTACCAGTAAAGATGCAACGATAACGATTCATAGCGGAATATTCTTAAAAATTGATTCTGATGGCTCTGAAATGATTTTAAATAATATGCAAAACTTGGAACTAAACTCAAACAAAGACCATATAGATATTTTAAAATCAGCAGGAATTTCAGGAACAATAAAACATTCAAAAATATTTCTAAAAAATCTAGGAGGAGAAGCTACGTTGAGGTTACACTATGGAGAATTAAGAATTTTAAAACACCTTACAAACTCTCCAAATATAAATATTGATCAAAAAGAAGCAGAAGTTTACATAAACATATCAGAAACTGATTTTATGTTTTCCGCTATGTTAGAACAAGGCGTATTACGTATTCCTAAAAAGATGAATAACATAGAAAGTGAAATGATAAAAAGGAGAGAAAAAATAAGACGTATAAGCGCATCGTATGGGAATAGAAAAGGGAAAATTTCCTGTACAGGTTACAAAGGAGTCATCATCCTAAAAGAACTATAAATGAGAAACAACGAAATAATCAAAAAATGAAAAAGTTAATAACAGCAGTATTTACACTATTCATTTTCAACTCGATCATAGCACAAACCAATGAAACAGAAGACTATGTAGAATTTGACGATCGCAAAAATGTAGTGCATGGATTTTATTTAGGCATATCGCAACATTTTGGAAGGATTTCTAGTGAATGGGCTAGATTAACCAATCTGAAAGTTGCATATGTAGCTAACAGAAAGCTTGAAGTAGGTTTTAGTGCAACTGTTTTTACAGTGAACAACCCAACAATACTATTCGATATAGAGGAGATAAAGTGTTACTTTTTGGTGGATATGCCTGATTACATTTAGAACCCATTCTATATGGAAATAGATCTATCAGTGTTTCGTTTCCGTTACTTGTAGGTGGTGGAAGATCTTTTATATTAGAAAAAAAGGAAAATGGAGACTTTGACGAAACTCCTTTAGAAAATGATACGGAAGATTATGATTCATTTTTTGTAGCAGAACCTGGAATTAATGTACTGTATAATGTTTCCAGATACTTGCAAATTGAAACAGGAATACGATATCGTTTTGCAGAATCTTTTAGACTTCCAGATTATGGAAAGGATAATATTAGTGGCTTTTCTGTGGGAATAGGTCTGAAATAGGAATCTTCAATCTAGGAAGAAAGAAAAAAATAAAAGACAAATTTTAATTGCTAAAAAAACCTCTTAAAAAACAATTTCTAAGAGGCTTTATAGGTGTCATATATGATAAGATTCATTATGGAAACTGTTGTAAAAAACAGCGGGTCTTCCTGCTGAAATAACAGTCATGTGTTGTCTTGAATACAATTCACCATTATCGGTTCTTCCACTAGCAATGATATTTTTCATTCCTCGGTAAAACTTACTTACATAATCTCCATCAACGACTTCAATACCCATCAAATGTGATGTTCCTATTCTTGTTTCAATAATATATCCTACACCATTTTCTATTAAGATTTTTTGCCCAATAGCTGGTGGTGGAAACAATTGACTTATAGTAATATTGTGTAATGGAGCTAATCTGATATAATTTGATTCATCTACAATAGCAGGAGTTGCTACAGCTGCTTGTGCTTCCGAATTTCCATGTAACATAGATACTGTACGACCAAATCTTGGCGTGTTAGAGTTGTCTAAACAAAACATCCACGGAGTTACAAACTTTTTACCATCTTCTGTTTCTGCAACGGCACAATATCGAGCGTGTGCTTTCAATGGATTTACACGTTTTCCGTCGTCGTTTAAATCTAAATTATAAAATATATTTGTTGTTAATGTTCCTACAGAATATATTCCTCGACTTCAATAATAACTTCTTCTAAAGGCTCTGTTGGGTTAAAATAAGCAAAAACGGTTACGTTTTTTACTGCTACTTGAATTGCGTATGGTTTAATTAATTTTAAATGAATTCCTACTCTTTTTTGGTTTTTCGGATTTCCCCTTACATCATCAAAATAATACAGTAGCTACTCACTTTATGAAGATATTTTTCTGATTACAATACAAATGTCGAATGATCTAGGAATAATTTTTAGCGCATAAATACTTGATTTTTGAAAGGGCTTAATAGTCTAATAATTTGATAATCAATTTATAGTAAAAGTAAAAATGATAAAATTGAAGTAAAATTTATAAGTTTTTCTGTATTGAAAAATTAAATAGATACATTAAAAAATATATAGCTTAAAAAAGACATAAAAAAACCTCGGCAATAAAGAATTACCGAGGGAAGAAAAACTAGTAAATAGGTTTTGAGATGTATTTTCTTTTTCCCGAATTTTGTGAGACAACTATAAAAATAGCTGCTTTTCTTTTTCATAACAATTCGTTTCCCATCCTAATTTCTTAGTTCAGTTAAAAAGGGCAACAAAGACTTTAGCCTCGATCTCAATAGCTTTGCTGCCGCTTATTTTCAACTAATAAAAAACCGACTTAATTGAACTTAATTTGTTTTATGAACGTATTAGAAATGTTAAATTTCTAAATGATTAATATCTTTTCTGTGCTTATTTTGATGATAAAACAGGTAACTTTGAAAATACCCTACCAATATTTTAAAAAAAATTTAAAAATAAATTTACGTAGTTTTGGAAAACCAAATTAATAACCCAGTAATTAATGACTTCGGAAGACAAATCTGTTTGCGAATCAAAAAACTATGAGAGTATCTTTAATACACATGCCGAAACACTTCGGAATTTTGTGTATTATAAATGTGGTAGTGAACAACTAGCGGAAGACATTGTTCAAGAAGCCTTCATTAAGCTTTGGAAAAATTGTGCAAAAATAATTTTTACGAAAGCAAAGTCGTACTTATTCACCGTGGCAAACAACATGTTTTTAAATGAAGTGGCACACCAAAAAGTGGTGCTAAAGTATAAACAACAAACAGGAAGCAAAGTTTCTAATGAAACTCCCGAATTTATATTAAGACAAAAAGAATTTCAAGAAAAATTACAACGCATCATTGCAAAATTGCCAGAAGGGCAACGAGAAGTGTTCTTACTCAATAGAATAGATAAAAAAACGTATGTAGAAATTGCTGAAATTATTGGGCTTTCAGTAAAAGCTGTTGAGAAACGAATGCATAAAGCATTAGTGACATTGAGAAAAGAAATAGGAAATATTTAAAAAAAAGTAGGGTATTTTATAGAGAAACTGTTTAATAAGCGAATCAAACACAAATGATGGAAGAAAAATATGATGATACGTTTCTAGCAAGATGGCTTGCCAACGATCTCACAGAAGAAGAAAAACTTCGTTTTGAAAATTCTGCTGAGCATCAGGACTATCTGCAAATCATTGAAAGTGTCGACCTTATGGAGGCACCTTCTTTTGATAAGAAATCTATATTGAGTTCGATTCAACAGAAACAACAAATACAGACTTCTACAGTTAGAAAACTAAAAACATCGTGGTTGTACACTGCAGCTGCAGCTGTTGTTCTTTTATTTGTTGGCTTTTCTTCTATGTACTTAAATGCTGATGAAACTTTTGAAACAGGTTTTGGTGAAAAAATCACCGTAAACTTACCAGATGGATCTGAAGTACTTTTAAATGCAAAAACAACACTTTCTTTTAACGAAAATTCTTGGGATACCGATAGAACTGTTTCTCTTGACGGAGAAGCGTATTTTAAAGTAAAAAAAGGAGAAAAATTTACGGTTGCTACCACTTCAGGAACTGTTGAGGTATTAGGAACAGAATTTAATGTTCATACTCATGATGATGATATTTTTGAAGTAAAATGTCATGAAGGAAAAGTAAAAGCAACAACCAAAACACAAAAAACAGCAATATTAACACAAGCAAAAGCATTTTCTTCTGTTGAAGGAAAAACAACTTCTTGGAGCTTCAATACCAACGATCCTTCTTGGATAGATGGAGAAAGCAATTTTATGGAAATGCCTATAAAACATGTGATTGAAGCACTACAAGACCAATATGAATTTGAGTTTATTGCTGAAAATATAGACACTACACAACGTTTTACAGGAACTTTTTCACACAAAAATTTAAAACTTGCGTTGCGAACTGTTTTTGATCCTATGGAAATTTCATATACTTTTAAGGGCGAAAAAACAATTATACTGAGAAATGCGAAATAATATTGCCCTTTTTTAATCGAAAAGGATTCGCGCAATGAAGTTTTACAGTTACGTATATGAGAAGTGTATTAAGTGTTGTCTTTCTGTTCATCACCTGTTCATTGTTTGCTCAAAACAATGGATCATTCTCTTTTGAAAAAGCACCACTGAAAAACGTATTGACTGCTATTGAAAAAGTGTATGATGTAAAATTTTCATACAATGCAGAACTTGCTGAAAACAAAATAATTACACTACAAGTTAAAGAGGCTTCCTTAAACACTGTCATCCAACGTTTGCAAAAACAAGCACCTATTGTTTTTGAAAAAGTAAATGATCGCTATTATATTATTCGCAACCAAAGTCAAGAAGGAAAAATACGAATTTGTGGTATTTTGGTCGATGCAAAAAGCCAACTGCCTATAGTAGAAGCTTCTGCGGTCAACATTTCACAAAATAAAGGAACTTTAACCAATGCAAATGGAAAGTTTGAATTGTTCTTAGCATTTCCAACAGATACCATAGAAGTACGTTTTCTTGGATATAAAACTCAACGCATGACCGCTCAGGAATTGCATAATGAACCCTGTGAAACCATTTCAATGGAAGCAGATCAATTTGATTTGGGTACGGTTTTAATTAGTAACTATCTAACATCTGGAATTAATAAAAACAATGATGGAGCGCTTTCGCTTTCGCCGTCAAAACTAGGAATACTTCCTGGACTCACAGAACCAGATGTATTACAAAGTATTCAACTATTACCGGGAATTCAAAGTCCAAACGAAACAGCTTCTGGGCTCTTTATTCGTGGAGGAACACCTGATCAAAACTTAATTTTGTGGGATGGAATCAAAATGTACCATTCTGGACACTTTTTTGGTTTAATTTCAGCATTTAATCCTTATGTAATTGAAGAAGTTTCTGTGTACAAAAGCGGAACGGAAACACGTTATGGAGATCGTATTTCAGGAGTTATTGACATTCAAACAGATACCAAAGTACCAGAAAAATTATCGGGAGGATTTGGATTCAATATGACGCATGCTGATGCCTATTTAAAAATACCAGTTGCTAAAAACTTTGGTCTAATGGTCTCGGCACGTAGAGCATTTACAGATGTTTGGGAAACATTTACCTATAATAATTTTTCAGATCGTGTATTTCAAAACACAAAAATTACCAAAAGCTCAGAAATAGTAGAAAATGTATTCTCTGAAACGGACAACAAATTCTTCTTTACAGATTATACCATAAAACTGATTGCAAAACTCTCAGATAAAGATGAAATCACGCTGAGTAATCTGCGTACCAAAAATGAGTTGGATTTTATGTCTGAAGTGGATCTTTTTCAAGAAACATCTAGAGATCAACTTAGCATTCGCAATGATGGTTTTAGCGGATTTTGGAAACGACAATGGAATCCTAACTTTTCACATACTTTAGATGCATATTATTCTCGATTTGATTTTGATTACTTAGGAACATTCCGAGGAAATCTGGTAGGTGCTACAGAGCAAGATCAAAAGCGAAATAAAATCAAAGACATCGGTTTTTCATACAATACCAATTGGAAAATAGACGAAAAACGCAGTCTACAATCCGGATATCAATTTTCTTCTAACGATGTTTCCTATGGGTTTTCAGGTTTTAACGGAACCGAGGAAGGTGTAGAAACCTATAATTTTGGAGAAGAGAGTATCAATAATTCACATGCCTTATTTACGTCGTTTAAATACAATGATAAAAACGAATTAATCATCAATGCAGGTTTGCGAATGAATTATTTTAGTATTACGGAAGAAACCTTATTTGAACCGAGATTATATGTGGAGAAAAAACTAAATGATGCTTTTAGTGTAAACTTCTCAGGAGAATTAAAACACCAAGCAGTCAGTCAAATACTAGAATTCAATACGGCAAACTTTGGATTGGAAAATCAAGTTTGGGCGATAGCGAATGGAGATGAATTTCCAGTATTAAAAAGCAGGCAAATTTCAGCAGGAGTTCTATTCAGTAAAAGAGGTTGGCGTGTAGATTTAGACACGTATTACAAAAACATTACAGGACTAACATCCTTCAATAGAAGCTTTGGTAATACAAGTGTTTTAGAAACGTTTACAGAAGGAAACAGTAAAATATATGGAGTTGATGTATTGATTGAAAAAAAGATCAATGATTACCAAACGTGGATGGGATATTCTTACACAAACAATGAATTTGAATTTTCTCGTATCAACAACGGACTAACGTTTCCTGGTAATTATGACATTCGTCACTACTTCCGTTGGGCACATTCGTACACCATAAACAACTTTAAATTCTCTCTAGGATGGAATTACCGCACAGGAACGCCATACACGCCTGTAACGTCCGAAACGCAGTCTAACGGTAACTTATTTGTCTTTATTGGAGAAACGAACAGTACACGCATCCCTGACTATCATCGCTTGGACTTTTCAGTAACATATACGTTTGATTTTGATAAAAAGAATAAATGGAAAGGAAAAATAGGGTTTTCATTACTTAACATCTACAATCGTAATAACCTGTTGGAACGTTATTATGAAATCAGACCGTTCCTAAACCAAGAAAACAATGTTCAATTTCGTTTAGAAACGGTTGATAAATTCTCATTAGGAATGACGCCTAATTTGGTATTTAGAGTAGATTTTTAATTTTTCTCCTCTTTTTTTGGCTCATCCAAACACACTGCATTTGGATCTGTTGGATCGTCAGAACCTACAAAATCACAAGAAACACAGGTAGTAGTAATCACTTTTCCTCCACCAATTTGATTGGCATCAAGAGAAGAAATAGTTCGTTTGTTTAATGGAATTTTTTTAAACACTAACTTTTTCATAATGTACTTGTTTTTTAAAATTATGAAATACGTTTTAGATAAGTATACAATCGCATACACCAATTCTCCAACTGATAGAGGTTGGATCAAATGTACATACTGGATCTAATTGCATTGTATGAGGCTCTCCACCTTCGCAAAAACCTGTTCCACCTTTACAAGGACCTTCACAAGTTTGAGCAGGTGTAGCTCCACTAGTAAGGTTAGAAATTTACTTTTTGTTGAGCTTTAGGCTTTTTAAATTCCTTTTTTTCATAATAAATGATTAAAAGTTCATCATCATGAAAAACGTAACCCACTATGAAAGTTAAAAAAATGAAAAAAATTATAAAGGAAGGTCTTTTCTATGCAGTAAACGCGTCAATTTAATCGACAAATCCGTCAATACGATTTTGGCATTTCCGTTGCGCTCTATATGATAAATAGCATCTTGCAACTCATTGGTAATGTCTAAAATGTTATTTCCATGTACAAAAGGAGCAAATTTTTCCAAGAAGAAACCTTTCGTATGCGACTCAAAAAACACCAAATCAGTAGCTGTATAATTGTGTAATAAAGCTTGTCTGAAAAGATTTAGGCAAAAACCTAAAAACTTTTTCTGAGTTTCTCGTCCTGTTTTAGCAACTTCCTCACTCCAAGAAATTAAATCGCGAATAGCTGTTTTATTTCCTTTGGCTTTAAAAGCAGAACGAACCCAAGTCACAAACCAAGTTTCAAACATAAAATCTTCCGAATCTTGATGTACTAAATCCACCGCTTTGTTATAATTTCCGTTTGCCTGATGTGCAATTTTAGTGGCTTCAACTTCGGAAACATTCAAATTTTTAATCAAAGAATCTTTAATGGCTTGTTCGCCCAAAGGTGGAAAATGCAAAACTTGACAACGGGAACGAATTGTATTGATAATTTGCTCTTCATCTTCTGCAATCAAAATAAAAAGGGTTTGACTTGGCGGTTCTTCAATTAATTTCAGCAATTTATTGGCAGCAGCTGTATTCATACGTTCAGCCATCCAAATAATCATCACCTTATAACCACCTTCATACGATTTTAACGTCAATGATTTTACAACATCTAAGGCTTCATCAACACCAATCTGCCCTTGCTTATTATCTATTCCAAGCAACTTATACCAATCAAATAGATTTCCGTACGGTTGTTCTTTGATAAATTGACGCCATTCTTCTAAAAAATGTTTGGAAACAGGGTGACTTTTCACTTTATGATTTCCCGCTACCGGAAAGGCAAAATGCAAATCGGGATGAGATAGATTGCTCAATTTTAAATTGCAAGCTTCATTTCCGTCCGTATTTTCACCATCCACATTTTTACACAACACATATTGTGCATAAGCCACGGCCATTGGAAGTGTGCCACAACCTTCAGGACCAACAAAAAGCTGCGCATGTGGAATACGTCCACGATCGGCACTTAAGGTCAAATGTTTCTTAATATGTGTGAGTCCTAAAATATCTTGGAAAAGCATGTGGCAAATATAGGAGTATGCTTTGAATTATTCAGCAAAATCTAAAAAACTCAAAGTATCCAAGAATAAAAATTTTATGAATAGAAAGCTATTTTAATTTTACAAAAGCTCTTTTTCACGAATAGCTTCATCGATATCAACAGTTACATATTTGTGACTGTTAAAAAAAGACTTATTAGAAGTCAATTTGATGGTAGCAACAACACTTCCGTCTTTCTTTGTATCTACAGAAGTTACCATAACTTTTGCACCTTTAATGTTTTTATAACTAGCAATTCCTCCTTTTTTAAGAATAAAATTTGCTTTTGGGAAATTGATATGCTTGTAACTATTATTATGCGCTTCACCAACTGTAAAAACGTCTCCAACTTTAACATCGGAGTTTTGAGCATAGATTGAACTTGTGAACAAACTAAAAATGACGGCTAAAAAAAGATACTTTTTCATGAGATTACATTCGAGATTAATACATACTTCAAAATAACAAAAAATTGCGAAATCATGAATGAAACGCATTGATTTTTTTGATTAAAAAATAAATGTAACTCTTTTTGATTTTTCTGCTTTTTTAAGTCTAAAACAATCATTATTAACAATTATTCAAGTAAAAGAAAAATAATTTTTAAAAATGGATACTTCAAAGTAGTTTTTGAATGATTTGACTAAAAATTACGACAAACTAGATATCTTTATAGCAACTCGATCAAAAAAAAACATACAATGGCGGACAAAGCGCTTTTATTTATTCCTGATATTTCAGGATTTACCGAATTTGTTCAACATACGGCCATTCAACACAGTCGTCATATTATTTCAGAATTACAGGAATTACTAATAGATAACAATATCACAGGTTTACAATTAGCAGAAATAGAAGGTGATGCACTATTTTTTTACAGAATAGGTGAAGTAGACATCAAACAAATTCGTGAGCAGGTAAAACGTATGTACATTGCTTTTCATACCTATTTACAACGCTATGAATATGAAAAAATTTGTCAATGTGGCGCGTGTTCATCTGTGTATAATCTCTCTTTAAAATTTATTATTCACTATGGAGATATAGAATTTATTTCTGTAAAAGATACCAACAAACCTTACGGAAGCAATGTGATCAAAGTACATCGACTGCTCAAAAACGATGTGCCCATTTCAGAGTACACTTTATTTACGGAAGATGTAGACCAAGAAACCTTAAAAACTGCCGAATATACCTTGCAAACCAATTACGATTTTGGAAATATCAACTATGCCTACGAATCGCTTTCTGATTACAAAACGGAACTTCCAGAAATCTCGCCAATACCAGACAATGTTCCTAAACACAATTTATACAGTGAAGAAGCCAGTATTGACATGCCTATTTTAGAGCTGTATGAAGTTATTAGCAATTTTGATTATCGGTTGTTATGGGCAAAAGTAATTGACAAAGTAGAATATGAAAAAAATCGTATCAATCGACTAGGAGATAAACATAAGTGCCTAATAGACAAAAAAGAGTTCACACCAACGACAGTTACCAAAAAAGCTGAAAAAAATCAGCTGGTTTATGGAGAGTCGACAACCGAAATTCCATTTACTAAAAAATTGAATGTCTATTATGTCTTAACTCCTGAAAATGATCAGAAAACACGACTGAGAATTGAGATATTTGTCGATTTTAAGCCTTTCGGTGTCTTACTAAAACGTTTGATGAAAAAAAACTTCAAAAAAGTCGTTACCGAAAATATAAAAGAACTTATATTGCTTGCTGAATCAGGATTTAATCCGAATTCTGGATAAGAACTTTGTGATGAAGTTCTCAACTACAAAGAAGACTAGTGCTTTCTTAATTTCAGCATAGGATCGCTATGGTTACATTAAAAAGTATAGTGTAGCGCTAGTATTTGAAGTAGTTGATAACTGCAATAGATTTTCTAATGTAGAGTGCGGATTTAAAACAACAATAACCGAAAAATAAATACTTGTGAAAACGCTAAACGATTTTAACTTTAAGGATAAAAAAGCATTAATTCGTGTCGATTTTAATGTACCGTTAAATGATGAATTTCAAGTAACTGACGATACACGTATTCGTTCAGCAAAACCAAGCATCATCAAAATATTAGAAGATGGAGGAAGCTGCGTACTTATGTCGCACTTAGGAAGACCAAAAGGATTTCAAGAAGAATTTTCACTACGCCATATTGTAGAAGTAGTTTCGCAAATCATTGGAGTGCAAGTAAAATTTGCTGGAAACTGTATAGGAGAAGAAGCTAACAAAGCTGTGGCTGAATTAGAAAACGGCGAAGTATTACTCTTGGAAAATTTACGTTTTCACGAAGAAGAAAAAGGTGGCGATGAAGCTTTTGCAGCACAATTAGCACAACACGGAGACATCTACGTAAACGATGCCTTTGGTACAGCACATAGAGCGCATGCTTCTACAGCAGTAATTGCACAAAACTTTGCAGATAACAAATGTTTTGGATTCTTATTAGCGAAAGAAATAGAAAGCATTGCCAAAGTCATGGAGACAGGAGAAAAACCAGTAACAGCAGTACTTGGAGGCGCCAAAGTATCTTCTAAAATTACCATTATTGACAATATTTTAGACAAAATAGATCACCTAATTATTGGTGGAGGAATGACATTTACATTCATCAAAGCACAAGGCGGAAGCATTGGAAACTCTTTAGTGGAAGATGATAAATTGGAATTGGCGAAAGAAATTATGGCTGAAGCTTCGGCTAAAAATGTGACGATTCATTTGCCAGTTGATTCTGTAATAGCAGATGCTTTTGCAAACGATGCCAATACCAGAGTAGTTGACGTAAGAGAAATTCCAGACGATTGGATGGGATTAGATGCTGGACCTGCAACACAAGCAAAATTTGCTGAGGTTATTGCACAATCAAAAACCATTCTTTGGAACGGACCATTAGGTGTTTTTGAAATGCCAAGTTTTGCCAAAGGGACCATTGCTTTAGGAAATGCAATTGCAGAAGCTACTAAAAATGGAGCTTTTTCTTTAGTTGGAGGAGGAGATTCAGTTGCCGCTGTAAAACAATTTGGTTTTGAACCAAAAGTAAGCTACGTAAGTACAGGCGGTGGCGCAATGTTAGAAAGCTTGGAAGGAAAAACATTGCCGGGAATTGCAGCAATTCTATCATAAAGATATACTCAAAAATATAAACAAAATCCTGCTTTATAGCGGGATTTTTCTTTTTTAAAAAAGCTTAAACCGCCGTTAAAAATGTTAAAAAGAGATTGAATTAGCAAGTGTATTTATATTTTTCCATTCAAATAAACTACATGAAAAAAAGCATACTTTTTATAGCATGTTTGTTGTTATTTGTGAGTGTACAAGCACAATCTGTAACTGAACAAACCAAAATCAAAGAATTTGGACTTATTTGGGGATTTTTAAAATACCATCATCCTTTATTATCAGATGGAAAAAAAGACATTGATGCCGAATTTTTACAGCACTTTAAACAATTAAAAGACATCAACGATAGGAAAGAGTTAAATGCATTTTTTCTCAAATGGATTCTGAGTTATGGTGAGGTTTCTGAAAAAGTCAAAAAACCAAAAGAAACCTACAAATTTGAAAAAAATCTAAACTTAGATTGGATTCAGAATGAAGCGTTTAACGTAGAGCTTCAAAAAACACTGTTAGCATTGCGTGCTAATGTAAAAAACTTCAAAGGACACTATGCAAAACTGGAAACACTAACACGTTTTGTAAGCTTCAATGAAGAAAAAAAGCTAGAAAACTTTTCTCCTGAAAACTTAGCACACAGAATGCTAACACTATTTCGATTTTGGAATGTGATTAATTATTATGACGTCAACAAATACCTAGCTGACGAAAACTGGAATGATGTTTTAGAACATTCAATTATACAGTTTTTAGATGCAAATACTGCCAAAAGCTATGACAAAGCGAAAACAGAACTCATAGCAAGCTTGAATGATTCACATACGTTTTATTTTGGGAAAGCCTACGGATTGCCAAGGTTCAAATACAAAGCGGCTTTTCAAACTACTAATATCAATGATACGCTGGTAATAACAAAATTTTGGAACAAGAAACTTTGCCAACAAAACGGAGTTGAACTTGGTGGAACAATTACCGAAATAGAAGGCAAAACGGTAAAAGAATACATCAAAGCAAACTTTGGAAACCTTTACAATTATGCCAATGAAAATGTGCTTATGTACAGAACGCAAGCAGTTGCCTTATATCAAGAAGATCGAAAAGAAGTTAACATACGTTATACAAAGCCTAATAGTGATCAAAATACGTCAAAAACCATTCAGTTATTTAGTATCATGGAAGTTGATGATCAAAAAGAAAGTATTGCAAAGCAAGCGCATTATGGACAAAAATTCTATGAAATCAATTCAAAAACAGCGTACATCGGTTTAGGATATCTAGAGAAGAAAGATTTAGGAAAAATACTGAAAAAATCAAGCAAATACGAAACGATAATTTTTGATTTGCGAAAATATCCGAAATACGTAGACTTACCAAAGTTAACCAAATGGCTCTATCCAAACAGAAGTAAATTCATCAAAGTATTATTTCCAACAAAAGTGCCCGGTTTGGGAGAATACGATGCGGAAGCACCGTTAAGCTTTGTCTCAGATCCTTTTTCTGGAGGAAGAAAAAATAAAAAATATTACAAAGGAAAAGTGATTTTATTGGTGAACAAATCAACCATAAGTCAAGCCGAATACATTGCTATGGCTATTCAAAATAGTCCAAATTGCATCACAATTGGCGAGCAAACGATGGGCGCAGTTATGAATATCACAAGTATTCCAATGCCAGAAGGTCCTGAAATTAACTTTACAAGTATGGGTGCTTTTTATCCAGATGGCACCAGTGTTCAGCGAAAAGGACTAAAAATTGACTATAAAATTTCTCAAATGGCTTCGCAACCAGAAAGAGACATGATGTTAGAGAAAGCCCTAAAATTAGTAGATTAAAATACGTTGAACCTAATCTAAATTTCTGTAGCTAGACTTTTTTAAGATACTGTAATTTCTAAAATAGAAGAAAAAACACGAATTTAGCGGCAATCCCGTTTTTATACATAGAAATATGTGTAAAATCGATAAAATGACCTACATACATGAAATATTTAGCTAGCATTGTTTTCTTATTACTGGCATCAGTGGGAATTGCCCAAGAAGATGAAAAAAAGCCAGCAGTAAAAAAACCTGCATTCAAAATAGTAAAAGACACAATCATTCTTGATGGTAAAAAAACCATCATGACAGATACCATTTATTTAGATACCAAAAACGAAATCAAACGCACATTTGATGATACTCTTCCTGAGTTAGACAGTACAAAAACAGTTTTAGAAGGCTTTAATGGACTCAAACAGGAAAATGAAAGCTATAAGTTGCTAGACAACCAAATGGCAGCAAAAATTGATAGTTTATGGCTTCGCGAGCTTGGTGGAGCAGAACTATTTGACACCATTCACAAAGAAATTACTGAATTAAAATACGATCCTGTCGTATATCAAGAATTACCAACGGATACCTTGAAAGCTCGCTTGGCGCGATTAAACACAAAAACACCTTTCAATATTGAGTACAATCCGTCATTAGAAAGTGTGATTCGCAGATTTTTAAAAAGACGCAAAAAGTCAATGGAGCGCTTGATGAAAATCAGTCAGTACTACTTTCCAATGTTTGAACAAGAATTGGACAACTATAACATTCCGTTAGAAGTAAAATATTTGGCGATTGTAGAATCTGCCTTAAATCCACGCGCTCGATCACGAGTTGGTGCTACAGGTTTATGGCAATTTATGTATCAAACAGGAAAGCAATATGATTTAAATGTGAGTTCGTACGTTGATGAACGTAGCGATCCTGAAAAATCAACCAAAGCGGCTTGCCAATATTTAGCAAGTTTATACAAAATATTTGGCGATTGGGATTTAGCATTAGCAGCCTATAACTCAGGACCAGGAAATGTTTCCAAAGCTATCAGACGCTCTGGCGGATATGTAAACTACTGGAACATTCGTCCAAACTTACCACGTGAGACTGCAGGATATTTACCAGCATTCTTAGCAACCATGTATATTTTTGAATATGCAGAAGAACATGGTTTTCAGCCAGAAAAAATTGAAGTACCGCACTTTGCTACTGATACCATTCGCGTAAAGCAATTATTGACGTTTGATCAAATTTCTGAAGTATTAAACGTAAAAGTAGAAGACTTACAGTTTTTCAATCCGTCGTACAAACTAGACATCATTCCACACATAAAAGGTCGAAACTATACGTTGCGATTGCCAGTACAAGAAGTTGGAAAATTTGTCAATAATGAAGATGCAATCTATGCGTTGGCAAAAGAAGAACTAGCCAAACGTGAAAAACCATTGCCGCAACTTTTCGAAATGGACAAACGTACGCGTTACCGTGTTCGTAAAGGTGACTACTTAGGGAAAATTGCAAGACGATTTGGAGTACGTGTAAGTGACTTAAAACGATGGAATGGACTTCGATCAAACCGATTGCGAATAGGTCAACGCTTAACAGTATATCCTCGAAAACCTGGTTTTGCGACTAAAAAACCATCCAAATCGAAAAAAAATAAAAGCAACGCAAAAACCTATACGGTCAAGTCTGGCGACTCTTTGTGGAGTATTTCACAAAAATTTCCCGGAGTTTCTGTGAAAAATATTAAAAAATGGAACGATATTAGTGGGAATAAATTAAAACCAGGAATGAAACTACGAGTTTCTAAAAAATAGTAAACAATCATAAAAACCGATTTGACGTGAAAAAATTATACGTATTTCTAGCAGTCTTGGCATTATTTTCTGCATGCGAAGACCCTAAAGACAAAGATGTGGCAGCTCAATACTTGCCATTATCTGGTGGAAAAGTAAACATGATTGCGGTAGTAATGGATGGTGATCAATGGGAAGGAAGAATAGGCGATAGTATTCGAAGCATTTATGGAGTGCCAACTGATGGTTTGCCAATGATAGAACCAATTTTTTCTTTAAGACACATCAAGCCAGAAGTATTTAAAAAACAAATCAGAACGTACAGAAGTGTGATCATAGCACAGACATCTGATAAAAAAATGTTCAAAATCCGTAAAAACGTATACTCAAAACCACAAAGAATAGTATATGTTGGTGGAACTGAAGACGAAATTGTAACACAACTAAGTGAAAATGCCGCTGCCTCTATCAAAATATTGAAGGAAAACGAATTATTTTCTAAACAGGAAGCAATTAGAGGTTCTTTAAATCAAGAAAAAACACTTGAAGAAACATTTGGAATTAGCTTAAATATTCCTTCTGTGTACAAAATGGTAAAAAAGGAAGACAACTTTGTATGGTTTGAGCGAAAAGTAAAAAACGGTACCATGAACATTATTGCGTATGCATTACCATTAGGAAGTATTCCTAAAGATGATACCACTATTGATGCTATTATCAAAATGCGCGATTCTATAGGGAAAACCTATGTGCCTGGAAGAGATCCAGAAACAATGTATATGATTACAGAAAAAGCGTATACGCCGTTTTTATATGAAGCAGAAGTAGATAGCAAATTTGCCTTTGAAACCAAAGGAATGTGGGAAGTATACGGTTTTCACATGGCAGGTCCATTTATCAATTATGTGGTAGAAGACAAAGAACACGATCGTTTAATGGTGATCGAAGGATTTACCTTTGCGCCATCTGAAGACAAAAGAGATTTTATGTTTGAAATTGAAGCAATTTTAAAATCTTTGAAGGTTAATAAATAAAACATACAATCATACAAAATATGCAAAAGCATGCAAGATACTTCTTGTGTGCTTTTTTGCTTTTTGTTCGCTTTCACGAGAATAAATGCTGCACTATTTTTTATAGAAAAAGAAAAGTATATCTAGAATTTTAATTGTACATTATTCACTTAAAAGTACACAAAAATGTTAGCTGATTTCATACAAAAACTTGGCAATACGGAACTAGAACTTGAACAATAGCATTATCAGAAAAACGAACCGTATCAACTTAGAGATATTGGCTATTTGGCAACACAACAGATGTAGAAAATCATCAAATAGAATTTATTCAAAAAACCTTCAAAGAAAATTCGCCAAAATCCAATAAAACTGAGACTTTCAAAAAAGATGCTGCGGTATTAGGCTTGTTTACCATCCGAACCAAAGATCCTTTAAAAATTATTGCCTTTTACGAAAACATACTAGATCTTAAACTATTTGTACGAATGTATGTCGATAGAGGAATAGGATTTACACTGTGAGACCTTTGCACTAAAATACCAAAAAGTGTTACTTTTCAATTTTTGAATTCTTATCTTTAATCATATGAGTTACAAATTTGAAACTAACATACAAATGGGCTTTAGTGATGGATATGTGG